>Ga0123337_10001094_pt1 | contig 37231 bp, 25 predicted proteins | sample frozenSSSSmetaG_FD_89792 | JGI IMG/M metagenome (GOLD analysis project Ga0123337, IMG submission 89792) | Glacier valley bacterial and archeal communities from Borup Fiord, Nunavut, Canada, to study Microbial Dark Matter (Phase II) -... | ecosystem: Environmental > Aquatic > Freshwater > Ice >...
ACCTGATCGCCGTGCATGCCGACAAGACCGGCAAGGCGCGTGATCTTGCGCTGAGCTACGCGGCGGCCAATGGCGACGGCAAGGCCGGCGTGATCGAGACCAACTTCCGCGAAGAGACCGAGACCGATTTGTTCGGCGAGCAGGCCGTGCTGTGCGGCGGCGCCGTCGAGTTGATCAAGGCGGGCTTCGAGACGCTGACCGAGGCCGGCTATGCACCCGAGATGGCCTACTTCGAGTGCCTTCACGAACTCAAGCTCATCGTCGACCTGATCTACGAAGGCGGCATCGCGAACATGAACTACTCGATCTCGAACAATGCCGAGTACGGCGAGTACGTGACCGGGCCGCGCATCATCACCGATGAGACCAAGAAGGTCATGAAGCAGGTGCTGAAAGACATCCAGACCGGCGAGTACGCGAAGAGCTTCATCGTCGAGAACCGCGCCGGCGCCCCGACCTTGCTGTCTCGCCGCCGCCTGACGGCCGAGCACCCGATCGAGGTGGTGGGCGAGCAGTTGCGCTCGATGATGCCGTGGATCAAGAAGAACCGGCTCGTCGACCAGTCCAAGAACTGATTCGACTGTGCACACAACGGGCGCAGGCTTATCCTCGGGACCATGAACGACGCTCCATTGCCCGAGGACGAGCCCGCGCTCGCGGTTGAAAATCGCCCACGCCGCAAGGGCGTCTATGTGTTGCCGAACGCCATCACGCTGGCGGCGCTGTTCTCGGGCTTCTACGCCATCGTGATGGCCATCAACGGGCGTTTCGAGCTGTCTTGTATCGCAGTCTTGAGTTCAGCGGTGCTCGACAGCCTGGACGGGCGCGTGGCCCGCATGACGAACTCGCAAAGCGCGTTCGGTGAGCAGATGGACAGCTTGTCCGACATGGTGAGCTTCGGCGCTGCGCCTGCCCTCATCGTCTACATCTGGGCGCTGAAAGACCTGGGCAAGGCGGGCTGGATCCCGGCGTTCGTGTACATCGCCGGTGCGGCGCTCCGTCTCGCGCGTTTCAACGTGAACATCGGCGTGGTTGACAAGCGCTTCTTTCAGGGCTTGCCGAGCCCGGCGGCTGCTGCCATCGTGATCGGTCTGGTGTGGGTGGTGGACGACTCCGGCTACAAGGGCGTCTCGCAGATGCCGCTGTTCGCCTGGACGGCTTTCGCCGTGACGCTCTTTGCCGGCCTGTCGATGGTGACAAATGCACCGTTCTACAGCTTCAAGGTCGTGGGTTCGCGGCGCACCGTGCCGTTCATCGTGATCGTGGCCATCGCACTGGGCATTGCAGTCGTGGCGCTGGATCCGCCGCATGTTTTGTTCGCGGTGTTTTGCGCCTACGGCCTGTCAGGCTACGTGGTCTATGGCTGGCGCAAGATGAAGGGCAAGCGGACCAGCGTGATCGTGACCTCAACCGACGACCCCGACGAGCAGAGCCTGCACCGGTGAAGCGTTCTCATTTGCCCGTGCTACATTCCAACGGATGACGTTCTCCACCCGCCCAACGCTGCTACTCCTAGGAGACCTTCGGGCTCGCTAGTCGATCACGTCCACACGTTTTCCGATTCAAACGGCCCGTATGCAACCTGCAGCGGGCCGTTTGCCATTTCAGAAGCTGCAGTTTGCGAACCCGACTCACCGGAGCCATCGAGATGTTGAAGCAACCTGCACACAAGTACCGCGCCTTCGCGCCCATTGCTTTGCCCGATCGCACGTGGCCCGACGCCATGCTGAAGCGTGCACCCATCTGGCTCAGCACCGACCTGCGGGACGGCAACCAGGCGCTGATCGAGCCGATGGACAGCGAACGCAAGCTGCGCATGTTCGAGATGCTGGTGCGGATCGGCTTCAAGGAAATCGAGATCGGTTTTCCGTCGGCGTCGCAAACCGACTTCGACTTCATGCGACTGCTGATCGAGCGCAACCTGATTCCTGCCGACGTGACGATTCAGGTGCTCACCCAAGCCCGAGCGGCGCTGATCGAACGCACGTTCGAATCGGTGCGCGGCGCGCGCCGCGTGATCGTGCACCTTTACAACGCCGTGGCGCCGGTGATGCGGCGCGTGGTGCTGGGCATGAACGACGACGAGATCGTCGAACTCGCGGTCACGCACACGCACATGGTCCGGTCGCTCGCGGCCGCGCAGGCCGGCACCGAGTTCGGCTTCGAGTACTCGCCGGAGATGTTCTCCGGCACCGAACTCGCGTTCTCGAAGCGCGTGGTCGATGCGGTCACTGCCGCATGGGGCGCGACGCCGGCCCGGCCGTGCATCGTCAACCTGCCCGCCACGGTGGAGCATTCCACTCCCAACATCTTCGCCGACATGATCGAATGGATGCACCGACACCTCGAACGGCGCGACGCCATCGTTTTGTCGGTGCACCCGCACAACGACCGAGGCACCGGCACCGCGGCCGGGGAGTTCGCATTGATGGCCGGGGCCGACCGCATCGAGGGTTGCCTCTTCGGCAACGGCGAGCGCACCGGCAACGTCGACCTGGTGAACATCGCACTCAATCTCTATACGCAGGGCGTCTCGCCGGGGCTGGACTTTTCCGACATCGACGCGGTGCGACGCTGCGTCGAGCACTGCAACCAGTTGCCGGTGCACCCACGCCACCCGTACGCCGGCGACCTGGTCTACACCTCGTTCTCGGGCTCTCACCAGGACGCGATAAAGAAGGCCTTCGCCGCGCGCCAGGAACGTGGCAGAGAAGGCGACGTGTGGGACATGCCCTACCTGCCCATCGACCCGAAAGACCTGGGACGCAGCTACGACGCGGTGATCCGCGTGAACAGCCAGTCGGGCAAGGGCGGCATCTCGTACCTCCTGGAGGCCGAATACGGTGTGGAGCTGCCGCGCAGGTTGCAGATCGAGTTCAGCCAGGTCGTGCAGGCCGTGCTCGACGACAGCGGCAGGGAGCTGATCGCCGCCGACCTGTGGCGCCTCTTCGAACACGAATACGGCATCGATGCGCAGGCGGCAGCGCGAGTCGGGCACCCGGTGGTCAGTGAAGACGATGCCGGCGTGTCATCGCTGCGAACGCAGGCCGTGCTCGGCGGTCGGCGCCTCGACATCATCGGTTCGGGCAGCGGGCCGATCGATGCGTTCGTGAACGGCCTGAACCGGCACCTGGACGCCGCCGTGCGCGTGCTCGACTATCACGAGCATGCCATCGACAGTGGGGCCGACGCGCGCGCCGTGGCCTACCTGGAACTGCGCTTCGGCGACGCGCTGACGCTCTTCGGTGTGGGCATCGATACAAACATCGTCTCCGCATCGCTCAAAGCCATCACCAGCGGCGTGCAACGCGCCGCTGTGCGCGGGGCCATTCGCATCGTCAGCCCGGCGCTCGCCTAGACTCCCGCGCCAACCGGCGCCGCAACTCTCGTTTCATCCCGTCCACCAGGAGCACCCCCCATGACCGACAAGCTCATCATCTTCGACACGACCCTTCGTGACGGCGAACAGTCGCCCGGCGCCTCGATGACCAAGGACGAGAAGCTGCGCATCGCACGCCAGCTCGAACGGCTGAAGGTCGACGTGATCGAGGCCGGGTTCGCAGCCTCGTCGAACGGCGACTTCGAAGCCGTGAGGGCTATCGCCCACGCCATCAAGGACAGCACTGTGTGCTCGCTGGCCCGCGCCAACGACCGCGATATCTCGCGTGCCGCCGAGGCCTTGCAAGGCGGTGCGTCGACGCGCATTCACCTGTTCCTGGCGACGAGTGCGTTGCACATGGAGAAGAAGCTGCGCATGACGCCCGACCAGGTGTTCGAGCAGTCGCGATTGGCCACGCGCTTTGCGCGCAACTTGTCTGGCGACGTGGAGTTCTCGCCCGAAGACGGCTACCGCTCCGACCCCGACTTCCTGTGCCGGGTGCTGGAGGCCGTCATCAACGAAGGCGCGACGACGATCAACGTGCCGGACACCGTGGGCTACGCCATACCCGAGCTGTACGGTAACTTCCTGCGCGCGCTGCGCGAGCGCATCCCGAATTCGGACAAGGCCGTGTGGTCGGTGCATTGCCACAACGACCTGGGCATGGCCGTGGCCAACTCGCTGGCCGGCGTGACGATCGGCGGGGCGCGGCAAGTCGAGTGCACGATCAACGGCCTGGGTGAGCGCGCCGGAAACTGCTCGCTCGAAGAAGTAGTGATGGCCGTGAAGACGCGGCACGACTACTTCGGGCTGACGGTCGGAATCGACACCTCGCAGATCGTGCCGGCCTCGCGGCTGGTCGCGCAGACGACCGGCTTCGTCGTTCAGCCGAACAAGGCAGTGGTCGGTGCGAATGCATTCGCACACGCGTCGGGCATTCACCAGGACGGCGTGCTGAAGGCGCGCGACACCTATGAAATCATGCGGGCCGAAGACGTGGGCTGGGCGGCCAACAAGATCGTGCTGGGCAAGCTGTCGGGGCGCAATGCGTTCAAACAGCGGTTGAAGGAACTGGGCATCGAGCTCGAGTCCGAAACCGAGATCAATGCAGCGTTCGCCAAGTTCAAGGAACTGGCCGATCGCAAGAGCGACATCTTCGACGAAGACATCCTCGCGCTCGTGATGGACGAGTCCGTGACCGCCGAGCATGAACACTATCGGCTGCTGTCGCTCGCGCAGCGCTCCGAGACCGGAGAACGGCCGCATGCGCGTGTGGCGTTCGCCGCCGGTGACGTGGAGCACCACGCGGAAAGCGATGGCAACGGCCCGGTCGATGCGAGCCTGAAGGCCATCGAATCACGCGTTCAAAGTGGGGCGGAAATGCTGCTCTATTCGGTCAATGCCATCACCTCGGGCAGCACAGAATCGCAAGGCGAAGTGACGGTGAGGCTGCAGTTCGGCGGGCGGGTGGTGAACGGGGTCGGCGCCGACCCGGACATCGTGGTGGCGTCGGTCAAAGCGTACTTGTCGGCGCTAAACAAGCTGCACAGCAAGGTCGAACGCGTGGCCGCCCAAGGTTGACGGTTTCAGGCATTTGTCACGATCGCAGACCGCACTTGAGGAAAAGCACGTAAGTTTTTGATCTTGTGCGCTTTTTTGCTTTGACCTACACTCTGCGCACTGGGCGGAAAGGGACTCTCGTGGCATCACTGAAAAAGCTGGTTACAACCACGTTGCTGGCCCTTGTCGCGACTGTGTCCATGACGCTGCCGATGCATTCCGATGCGGCGCAACGAACGGCAGCGAAAAAGAAGGCGGTCGTGCATCAAAAGCACGTCAAGGTGGCATCAAGTGGCCACGTGGCGAGTCGCACGACCAGTCGAACCAGTAGCCGAGTGGTGATTCGCGGTGGCAAACGAGTCGTCGTTCGCCAGGCCGTGAGCCTGGCTCACTTCGAGCCGGCCCGGCCGTCGTTCGGCCAGCTTTACGGCTTGCACAACACGGCGGATTCGCTGGAGTTGAAGTCCAGCGTGGCGCTGGTCGTGGACCAGGACACGAACGAGGTGCTGTTCAGCAAGAACTCGCAGGCCGTGTTGCCGATCGCGTCGCTGACGAAGCTGATGACGGCGGTCGTGGTCACCGAGGCCCATCTGCCCTTGAACGAGACGCTAACCGTCAGCGAAGAAGACATCGACACCGAGAAGGGCAGCCGCTCGCGCCTCAAGGTTGGCACGCAGTTGACGCGTGAAGAGATGTTGCACCTGGCATTGATGTCGTCCGAGAACCGCGCTGCCCACGTGCTGGGGCGGTACTACCCTGGTGGCATCGACGCGTTCGTTGTTGCGATGAACCGCAAGGCGCACGATCTCGGCATGAACGACACCCACTATGTCGAACCCACCGGCCTGTCGAGCCGCAACCAGTCGAGCGCCCGTGACCTGGCCACGCTGGTCAACGCGGCGCATCAACACCAGATCATCCGTGAGCTGTCCACGTCACCCGAGTACCAGGTCGAGGTGGGTAACCGGCCTTTGCAGTTCCGCAATACCAATGGCCTGGTCCGCAGCCCATCGTGGGACATCGGGCTGCAGAAGACCGGCTACATCACCGAGGCCGGCCGTTGCCTGGTGATGCAGGCCCGCATGGCCGGCCGCAAACTCATCATGGTGTTCCTCGATTCGGCAGGCAAGTACTCGCGAATCGGTGACGCCGAGCGCGTGCGGCGCTGGGTTTCCGAGTTGCCGGTGCATGCCGTGCCGGCGGTCGCTGCAGGCGTCGTCAAGGCAACGTCCTGACGCTGGTTTTCCGGCGTTGATGTTCTGACGCCATGCAAGCGCCACCGTGGCGCACGGCTCACCCAGCCGCGTTGCGGTGGCCGAGTGATGCAGAAATCTGTGCGGCCGTGTCCTTGAGCCGCTGCAGCCAGCCCTCCTCCAGGCGGTCGGCAGGAGCCGAGATCGACAGCCCGGCGATCAGCTTGCCCTGGTCGTCCAGAATGCCCGCCGCCATGCAGCGCACGCCAAGTTCCAACTCCTCGTCATCACGCGCCGTGCCACCCTGGTTGACGTGCGCGAGTTCGCGTTCCAGCGTGGACAGTTCCGTGATGCTGCTGCGCGTGTGGCCGGCCAGGCCGGTGCGCGCCGCATAGGCGCGCACTCGCGCAGGATCGTCATGGGCCAGGAACAGCTTGCCGACCGAAGTGAGGTGCAGGGGCGCCCGCCCGCCGATGGCGCGAACCACCTGCATGCCGGAGCGTTCGCTGTAGGTGCGCTCGATGTAGACGATCTCGTCGCCCTGGCGCATCGACAGGTTCACCGGCTGGTGCGTGATGCGATGCAGCTCGCGCATCGGCCCCATCGCGGCCTCGCGCACGTCGAGCCGTGCCTTCACGAGGTTTCCCAGCTCCAGCATGCGCATCCCCAGCCGGTAGCTGCCCGCTTCGGGGCGATCAACGAAGCGGCCGATGACCAAGTCGTTCAGGATGCGGTGCGCGGTGGACGGGTGCAGGCCCGTCAGCTCGCTGATGTGCTTCAGCGAGACCGGGTCGGGGAATGACGCCAGCACGTCCAGCAAGCCGAACGCACGCTCGAGCACCTGGATGGTGGGCGTCTTGTTGTCAGTTTTTGCCATGGGTTCGATTGTCGCTCAGCGGTGTCGACTTTTTGTATGGCGAAACGATGCGCCGGGATCCTGGACGGACGGAGCCCGCGCCGGCACACCCAGTCGGCCGACGGCTCGCTAACCTGCTCGGCGTGCTGGCCGCCGCCTGCGCCGCGTCTGCGCTTGCGGAACTACCGGAACGGCCTGCAGCAGCCGCGGCTATTGAAGCAGTCAGCGCGCCTGTTCGCGCGTGGGTTGCCGTGCCGAAAATTTTCGGGCGCATCACCGCACGGGAACTCGGCCTCGTCATCAACGTCGCCGACCCCACCTCACGAGCGATCGGCGAGGCGTACATCATGGCGCGTGCGATCCCAGCGGGGCAGGTTCTCAGGCTCGCACTGCCGGTCAAGCCGACCTTGACGCCGCAAGAGTTCGAGGCGGTCGATGCGCAGGTGAGGGCGTTCTTCAAGCCGAACGTCCAGGCGCTCGCGCTGGCCTGGACAGTACCCTACGCGGTGGGCTGCAACTCGATCACCAGCGCCTTCACACTGGGCTATGACGCCACGGCCTGCGTCACGACCTGCCAGCGCGGCAAGACGTCGCTTTACTTCAACGCCGCGACCTCGCGGCCTTTCACGGACCTGAAGCTGCGCCCGACAATGCTGCTGGCAGCGCCCGACCTGGCCACCGCCACGGCGTTGTTCCAGCGTGGCGTGGCAGCGGACCGGAGCCTGGGGTGGCGTGGTGCGCCGCCCGTCAACGCGTACTTCTTGCACACGTCGGACGCCGCCCGCAGCGTGCGCTTTCGCCTGTTCCCGCCGCCGGGGCTGGTGGCGCGTGCAGGCGTCGACGTGCACTTGCAGGAGGGCGATTCCGTGCAGGCGGCGAGCAGGGTGCTGCTCTACGAGACCGGGCTTGCGCGCGTCGAGGGCATCGGTGCGCTGCGCTGGGTGCCAGGCGCACTGGCCGATCACCTCACGTCTTTCGGTGGCCAACTGCAAGCGCCAGAAAGTGGCCAGATGTCGGCACTCGAATGGATCGCGGCGGGCGCCACAGCCAGCTATGGCACCGTCTCCGAGCCCTGCAACCACCTGCAGAAGTTCCCGCACCCGCAGGTGCTGTTGCTCCACTATGTGCAAGGCGCCAGCGCGCTGGAAGCGTACTGGAAGAGCGTTGCGTGGCCGCAGCAAGGCGTGTTCATCGGCGAGCCACTGGCGGCTCCGTTTGCGCGCCGCTGAACGTCGTTGAGCGTCGCGAGGCAGCGTGTCACCCCGCTGCAGCGGCTGCCGCCACGCCGCTGCGCACCGCGCCTTCCAGCGTTGCAGGGTAGGGGCCGGCCACATAATCGCCGGCGGCATGCAAGCCCTTGGCTATGAACGCCGCAGGCCGGGCCAGGCCGGGCGTGCAGGCGAATGTGGCGCGCTTGTCGACCAGTACCTGCACCGGCTCCAGTGCAGCGCTCAAGTGCAGGCCGAGGTCCGTTCGCGCCTGCGCGATGGTCGCGTCCAAGACCGCTTGCTGGCCCCGCGCCACCCACTCGGCAGCGCCGCTCACGACGAAGGCGAGCAGCCCGGGCGCGCCGCCGAGTTGGCCGCGGTCGAACACAAACTGTGCAGGGGCCGACGCGCCAGCGCGCAACGCCAGCATCGGTTCAGGCAAACGCGCACCGGCGCTGCGCAGGTAGACCGTCACGATGGGCTCATAGCGCATGGCCCGGGCGATGCGGGCCCAATCGGTCGCGTGGGGTTCGGCGAGTCGCGCAGCCTCCGTGGCGGTGGTGGCCAGCACCACGTGATCGAACGTTTCACCGTCGACTTGCCACCTCGCTGCACCCGTTTCAATGACCTGCACGCGGTGCCCGATGCGGACCATCGCACCCGCGTGCGTGAGCCAACGCAAAGCCGGGTCGGGCAGCAACTGGCTCAAGTCGCTGCGGGGCAAAAGCAGGTCGGCTGAGCCGGCACCCGAGAACAGCGCATCTTTCAGAACGCGCAGGAAGACCGATGCGCTGGCCGCTTCCGCGGGTGTGTTCAGGGCAGCCACGCAGAGCGGGTCGATCAGGTCCCGACGCACAGTGTTGGGCAGGGCGGCTGTCAAGCGCGCAACCGTCCACAGCGGGTCGCACCGGAAACCGCCCGTCGCCCAGCGCGCGGCTGCCCAGAGCAGCGAGCAGCGGTCTTGCCAGGGCCATGCGTGCAGGCGCAACACGGCCCGTGCGAACTGCGGAACCGCCGAGCCCGGCTCAAGCAACAGGCCGGATCCGTCGGGGTAGGCCAGGCGCAGCGGTGTACGCAACAGCGCGTGCTCTGGCGCAACGCCCACCGCGCGCATCAACGCCAGTGTCGCGCTGTACGCGCCGATCAGGATGTGCTGGCCGTTGTCGAGCAAATGGTCTGCCACGCTCACGGCGCGCGCGCGGCCGCCGGGCTGTGCGGCCATCTCGAACAGCGTCACGTGGTGCCCACGCCGGGTGGCTTCCACGGCCGCAGCCAACCCGGCCCAGCCGCCGCCCACCACGGCCACCCGCAGCGCTGGCGTGCGGGCACCGGCCTCCCGGTTCATCGCCCGCGCCAGTTCGTCCGCATCGCGATCCAGAGCTTGCGCAGCGGCGTGAGTGACGTTCGCTGGTGCAGCACCTGAAAGTCGTCGGCCTCGATTTCGCGCAGCAGCGTGCGGTAGATGTTCGCCATCATCAGCCCAGGCTTCTGGGCCTGGCTGTCGGCCTCTGGCAAGAGCGCGAAGGCCTCGTCGTAGAGCCGGTGAGCGCGCTCGGCCTGGAACTTCATCAGCGCCGTGAAGCGCTCGGAGTAACCGCGGTTCAGCACCTCGCCGGCCTTCACGTCGAACTGCTTCAGTTCAGACATCGGCAGGTAGATGCGGCCGCGCCGCGCGTCGTCGCCGACGTCGCGGATGATGTTGGTGAGCTGCATCGCACGCCCCAGTTTATGGGCGTACGCGGTGGTCGCGTTGCTGCTGCGGCCGAAGATGCCGGCAGCCACTTCACCCACCACGCCGGCGACGAGGTGGCAGTACCGTTCCAGGCCCGGGTAGTCGAGATAGCGCGATTGGTCCAGGTCCATCTGGCAGCCATCAATCACGGCGATGAGGTGGTCGACGCGAATTCCGTAGTCATTGCAATGCGGCAGCAGCGCCTTCAACACGGGGTGGGTCGGCTGGCCGGCGAACGCCGACGCCACTTCCTTGCGCCACCACGCGAGCTTGGTGGCGGCTAAGCCAGGGTCGGCCACTTCATCGACCACGTCGTCCACCTCGCGGCAGAAGGCATAGAACGCCGTGATGGCGGCACGCCGGGGCGGCGGCATGAACAGGAAGGCGTAGTAGAAGCTGGAGCCGCTCTTGGCGGCCTTGTCCTGAACGTATTGCTCGGGCGTCATGCGAGGCTCTCGTGCGCAATTGGCGGCCGCATCCACAGCGCACGCCACAGCACCACCGGCGCGTCGAACCAGCGCAGCACGGGGCGGCGCTGCAGGCTCGTGAAGCCGATGGCCTCGATCTTGTCGAGAATGCGCAGCCCGCCTTGAACCACGAGCCTCAACTCCCAGCCGGCGCGGCCAGGTACGGCGTGCACGAGCGGCGCGCCTTCGTGCATCAGCCCGCGCGCCCAGGCCACCAGGTCGGCGACTAGCGCGCGGGCAATCGGGCTGTCAGTGCGGGCCAGCACGCCGCCGGTGTCGAGCCCGTGATTGGCGCAGTCTTCCGCCGATGCGTACAGGCGGCCACGGGCCGTGTCGACGCTCAGGTCTTGCCAGAAGTTGGCAAGTTGCAGCGCCGTGCAAATGGCGTCGGACTGGCGCAGCGCTTGGGCGCCACGCACTCCGTAGAGGTGCAGCAGCAGTCGGCCGACGGGGTTCGCGGAGCGGCGGCAATAGTCGAGCAGTTCGGCGCGCGTGGCATAGGCGTGCTTGACCACGTCTTGCTCGAATGCGCTCAGCAGATCGGTCAGCAGCCGTTGGGGCAATGCGTGCTGAGCGATCGTGGCGCGCAACGGGCCGAAGACGTGCGGCCACCGGGGCGCCAGCGGGCCGATGGCCTGGCATGCGGTGGCCAATTCGGTGCGATAGTCGGCGAGGTTCGCCAGCCGCACCGGACCGGGCACATCGCCCTCGTCGGCCAGGTCGTCGGCGGTCCGCGCGAACCAGTAGATGGCGGCCACAGCCGGCCGCAGTGGCGGCGGGCACAGGAAAGATGCGACGGGAAAGTTCTCGTAGTGGTCGATGCTCACGGCCGCGATTGTCCACGTTGCGCAGCCGGGTGCAGCGCATGCGTGTCTTTGGTGCGCGGGGAGTCGGTCCGCGCGGGCCGTCCGGTTTGACAGCGCACAGGGCCACCCATATATTACTGACCGGTCAGTCATTTAAATCACTGCTTGCCGACCCGGGCCGTGTCACGTGCCTGCGGTGCGCGGCCACAAGGACCCCTCCATGCGTCACGTCTTGTTCATCGCTCTCGTCGGATTGGGAGCACTTGCGGCCTGCTCCAAGCCCGAACCGGTCGCCGACCCGATACGCGCCGTCCGCACCCAAACCGTGACCGCGCAGAGCGCCGGTGGCGTGACCGAATACGCGGCCGAAGTGCGCGCCCGTACCGAGTCGCGCTTGAGCTTCCGCGTCGGCGGAAAGATGCTTCGCAGGGCTGTGGATCTGGGCGACGTGGTGAAGGCAGGCCAGGTACTGGCACAACTCGACCCTCAAGACCTCAAGCTCGGCCAGGACGCTGCGCTGGCCACGGTGGCCGTGGCGCGCGTGAACCTCGACCAGGCCGCCGCCGACTTCAAGCGCTACAAGGATCTGCGCGATCAGGGCTTCATCAGCTCGGCCGACCTGGAGCGGCGCGAGGCCACCGTCAAGTCGGCCCAGGCGCAAGTCGATCAGGCCCGTGCGCAGGCGAACGTGCAGGGCAATCAGGCCCGCTATGCATCGCTGCTGGCCGACGCGGCGGGCGTGATCACCGGCGTGGACGTGGAGCCCGGCATGGTGGTTTCCGCCGGTACGCCGGTGCTCAGGCTGGCGCACGACGGCCCGCGCGACGTGGTGTTCGCGGTGCCCGAAGACAAGGTCGGCCTGATCTCGGCGCTGGCGGCGCAGCCGGGTCGGTTCAAGGTGCGCCTGTGGGGCGCGACCGCCGAGCCGCTGACTGCCACGATCCGCGAAGTCGCGGCAGCCGCCGACCCGGTGACGCGCACCTTCCTGGTCAAGGCCGACGTCGGCACGGGTGTGGCGAACGGCGTGCGCCTGGGGCAGACGGCGACCGTGCTGGTCGATTTGCCGCAGGCCACCGGCGTGACGAAGCTGCCGTTGTCCGCGCTGCGCGAAGAGCAGGGCCGCACGACCGTGTGGCTCGTGGACCGCGCGACCATGACGGTCAAGGTGCAACCCGTGCAACTCGCGGGTGCCGACGGCAATGACGCCGTGATCACCGCGGGCCTGGCGCCCGGCATGGTGGTGGTGACCGCCGGCGTTCACGTGCTTACGCCGGGCCAGAAGGTCAAGTTCTACGTCGACCCCGGCGCGCCGCCCGCGTCGGCGGCCGGTGGCACACCGGTCAGCGTCAAGTGAGCGCGCCGGCCGACGAGGCAGCCGACGCTGCCGACAAGCCGAAAGGCTTCAACATCTCGAAGTGGGCGCTGGAGCACACGGCGCTCACGCGCTACCTGCTGATCGTGTTGATGGTGCTCGGCGTGGCGGCGTACTTCCAGCTCGGGCAGGACGAAGACCCGCCGTTCACCTTCCGAGCGATGGCGATGCGCGTGTTCTGGCCCGGGGCCACGGCTCAGCAGGTGGCCGAGCAGGTCACCGACAAGCTGGAGAAGACGCTCCAGGAAGTGCCCTACGCCGATATGATTCGCAGCTACTCGAAGCCGGGCGAGGCGCTGATCATCTTCCAGGTCAAGGACTCGTCGCCGCCGAAGGAGATGGCGCAGATCTGGTACACGGTGCGCAAAAAGGTCGGGGACATGCGCGCCGCGTTGCCGGGCGGCGTGGTCGGGCCGTTCTTCAACGACGAGTTCGGTGACGTGTATGGCTCGATCTACGCGCTCTCGAGCGACGGCTTCAGCTACCGGGAACTGAAGGACCAGGCCGACCGCGTTCGCCAGCGGCTGCTGAAGGTGAAAGACGTCAACAAGGTTGCGCTGTTCGGTGCGCAGGACGAAAAGCTCTTCGTCGAGATCTCGCAAAAGCGCCTGGCGCAGCTGGGCCTGGACTTCAACACCGTGCTCGCGCAACTCGGGCAGCAGAACGCCGTCGAGTCGGCTGGCACCATCAATTCGCCGACCGACTTCATCCAGGTGCGGGTCGGGGGGCAGTTCAACACGGTGGACGAGTTAAAGTCATTTTCTATCCGCGCCGCAGGCAACAGCTTCCGGCTCGGCGACATCGCCGAGATCCGCCTCGCCTACGTCGACCCGCCGCAGGTCAAGGTGCGCAACCAGGGCCGCGAAGTGATTGCGCTCGGTATTTCGATGGCCAAGGGCGGCGACATCATCCAGCTCGGCAAGTCGCTTCAGGTGGCGGCCGATGCCATTCGCGCCGAGCTGCCGGCGGGCATCCAGATGGCGCAATTCCAGAACCAGTCGAGCGTGGTGTCACGCTCGGTGAACGAGTTCGTGGGCACTCTGATCGAGGCGGTGCTGATCGTGCTGGCGGTGAGCTTCATCAGCTTGGGCCTGCACTTCAAGCCCGGCTCATGGAAGTTCACGCTCGACTGGCGGCCGGGGCTGGTCGTGGGCATCACGATCCCGCTGGTGCTGGCGATCACGTTCGTGACGATGTACTACTGGGGCGTGGGGTTGCACAAGATCTCGCTGGGCTCGCTGATCATTGCGCTCGGCCTGCTGGTGGACGACGCGATCATCGCGGTCGAGATGATGGTGCGCAAGCTCGAAGAGGGCTACGACAAGGTGCGCGCTGCCACCTTCGCATACGAGGCGACCGCGATGCCGATGCTCACCGGCACGCTCATCACGGCGGTCGGCTTCCTGCCGATCGGGCTGGCTCAATCGACAGTCGGCGAGTACACGTTTGCGATCTTCGCCGTCACGGCCGCGGCGCTGCTGATCTCGTGGCTGGTATCGGTGTATTTCGTCCCTTACCTGGGCACCATCTTCCTCAAGGAAAAGCAGCAGGGCGCGGGTGCGGCGACCGAGCACCACGAGGTGTTCGACACGCCTTTCTACGGCCGATTTCGCACCACCGTGAACTGGTGCGTGCAGCACCGCTGGATCACGATTGCGCTGACCATCGGCACGCTGGTGCTCGGCCTGGTGGGCATGGGCAAGGTGCAGCAGCAGTTCTTTCCCGATTCGATCCGCCTGGAGGTGATGATCGACCTGTGGTACCCGGAAGGCAGTTCGTTCGCAACCAATGAGGCAGTCACCAAGCGGGTCGAGGCGCGCGTGATGAAGATCGACGGCGTGACCAACGTCACCACCTGGGTGGGCAGCGGTGTGGAGCGCTTCATGCTCACGCTCGACCAGGTGTTTTCGCAGAGCAACGTGAGTCAGTTGATCGTGCTGACAAAGGACAACGCCGCACGCGAGCGCATTCGCAAGCTGTTGCCGGAGGTGCTGGCCACCGAGTTCCCGGAAGTGCGGGCGCGCGCGAAAGTGTTTCCGAATGGGCCGCCGGTGCCGTACCCGGTGCAGTTCCGCGTGGTCGGGCCCGTTGCCGCCAAGGTGCGCATCTACGCCGACGAGGTCAAGGCGATCATGCGCGGCAACGCGAACATGCGCGGCATCAACGACAACTGGAACGAGTCGGTGAAAGCCTTGCGGCTGGACATCGATCAAGACAAGGCCCGCGCGCTGGGCGTGTCGAGCCAGTCCATCGCGCAGGCCGCGCGCACCATCAACAACGGCACCAACGTGGGCCAGTACAGAGACGGCGACAAGCTCATCGACATCGTGCTTCGCCAGCCTCTCGATGAGCGCAACGCGATCACCGATCTGGGCAACGCCTACGTCCCCACCACGACCGGCCGAAGCATTCCGCTCGCGCAGATCGCCAAGGCCAGTTTCGTGTGGGAGCCGGGAGTACTTTGGCGCGAAGGGCGCGACTACGCCGCCACGGTGCAGGGAGACATCGTCGAGGGCCTGCAAGGTGCCACCGTCACCGCGCAACTGAACCCGCTGTTCGAGCCGCTGCGCGCGAAGATGCTGCCCGGCTACCGCATCGACGTGGCTGGCGCAGTGGAAGAAAGCAGCAAAGGGCAGGGCTCGATCGCGGCCGGCGCGCCCTTGATGCTGTTCATCATGTTCACGCTGCTGATGCTGCAATTGCACAGCTTCAGCCGCGCCGTGCTGGTGTTCCTCACGGCACCTCTTGGCATTGCCGGCGTGGCCGGTGCTTTGCTGCTGCTGAACCGGCCGTTCGGCTTCGTGGCGCTGCTGGGTGTGATTGCGCTGGCCGGCATGATCATGCGCAACTCGGTGATCCTGATCGACCAGATCGAGCAGGACCGCACCCGCGGCGTGCCGGCTTGGGATGCCATCGTCGAGGCCGCCGTGCGGCGCTTTCGGCCCATTGTTCTAACGGCAGCGGCGGCTGTGCTGGCGATGACTCCCTTGTCGCGCAGCGTGTTCTGGGGCCCGATGGCGGTGGCCATCATGGGTGGGCTGGCGGTGGCCACGGTGCTCACTCTGTTGGCATTGCCGGCGATGTATGCGGCCTGGTTCCGTGTGAAGCTGCCAGAGCGCGCCACAGCATCAAGCTAAACTCACCAGCTTGCCAAAAAGCAGCCCAAAAACAGAAGGGGTCACAAAGCGACCCCGCCGTCCTGTTGACATTCCGCGCGGGTGGCGAAATTGGTAGACGCACCAGGTTTAGGTCCTGACGCCAGCGATGGTGTGGGGGTTCGAGTCCCCCCCCGCGCACCAGCAATCGAGAAAGAGCCCTTTCATCATGTCCGTTCAAGTCGAAACCCTTGAGAAGCTCGAGCGTCGCATCACGCTCACGCTGCCCACCACCACCATCAATACCGAAGTCGAGTCGCGTCTGAAGCGCCTGTCTCGCACGGTCAAGGCCGATGGCTTTCGCCCTGGCAAGGTGCCGATGAGCGTGGTCGCGCAGCGCTATGGCTACTCAGTCCACTACGAAGTGATGAACGACAAGGTCGGGCAGGTCTTCTCCGAGGCGGTGAACGAAGCCAAGTTGCGTGTCGCCGGCGCCCCGCGCATCACCGAGAAGGAAGGCGCGCCCGAAGGGCAGGTGTCTTTCGACGCCACGTTCGAGGTGTACCCCGACGTCAAGCTCGGCGACTTGGCCAGCGCCGATGTGGAACGCGTCGCTACCGAGGTGACCGAGGCCGCGATCGACAAGACCGTCGACATCCTGCGCAAGCAGCGCCGCACATTCGCGCAGCGCCCGGCGTCCGAAGGTGCCGCGGTCAGCGACCGCGTGACGATCGACTTCGAAGGCAAGATCGACGGCGTGCCGTTCGATGGCGGCAAGGCCGAAGCCTTTCAATTCATCATTGGCGAAGGCCAGATGCTTGAGCAGTTCGACAGCGCGGTTCGCGGTATGAAGTCGGGTGAGTCGAAGACCTTCCCGCTGCAGTTCCCGGCGGACTACCAGGGCAAGGACGTGGCTGGCAAGGAAGCCGATTTCCTGGTCACGTTGAAGAAGATCGAGGCGCAGCACCTGCCGGAAGTCAACGAGGCGTTTGCCAAGTCGCTGGGCATTGCCGATGCCACGGTCGAAGGGCTGCGCGCCGACGTCAAGAAGAACCTGGAGCGCGAAGTCAAATTCCGCGTGCTGGCCCGCAACAAGGCCAGCGTGATGGACGCGTTGGTGAAGGTTGCGGAACTCGATGTGCCCAAGGCGTTGGTGGCCGGCGAAACCGAACGAATGGTCGAGGCTGCGCGCGCTGACTTGAAGAAGCGCGGTGTGAAGGATGCCGAGACGGCGCCGATCCCGGCCGAGATTTTCCAGCCGCAAGCCGAGAAGCGCGTACGCCTCGGGCTTGTGGTGGGCGAACTGGTGCGCTCCAACAACCTGCAGGCGAAGCCTGACCAGCTTCAGGCGCACATCGAGGAGATGGCACAAAGCTACGAGAAGCCTTCCGAGGTGGTGCGCTGGTACCTGGGTGACCGCCAGCGCATGGCCGAAGTCGAAGCCGTTGTCGTCGAGAACAACGTGGCCGAATTCGTGCTGAGCAAGGCCAAGGTGGCCGACAAGTTGCTGCCGTTTGACGAGCTGATGACCGGCTGACAGGCTGCCTGACCAAGCCAGGGCGCCGCCGCGAGGTGCGCGCCCTTTTTCTATGCCACGGGTCATTGGGAAACGCGTCAGGCGCGGCACCTTGTGGCGACATAATCAGCCCCAACATCTATTTCAACATCATCGCAAGGAGTGCCATGAGCGCGCTGGATACCAACGGCCTGGGGCTGGTCCCCATGGTCATCGAAACCTCGGGTCGCGGTGAACGCGCCTACGACATCTACAGCCGGTTGCTGCGCGAGCGCATCATCTTTCTGGTTGGGCCGGTGAACGACCAGTCTGCCAGCGTGGTGGTGGCGCAGCTTCTCTTCCTCGAGAGCGAGAACCCGGACAAGGACATCCACTTCTATATCAACTCGCCGGGCGGCTCGGTAAGCGCCGGCATGTCGATCTTCGACACGATGCAGTTCATCAAGCCCGACGTGTCGACGATGTGCGTGGGCCTGGCGGCAAGCATGGGTTCGTTTCTGTTGATGGCGGGTGCCAAGGGCAAGAGGTTCTCGCTGCCCAACTCGCGCGTGATGATCCACCAGCCATCAGGTGGCGCGCAGGGTCAGGCCACCGACATCGAGATCCATGCGCGCGAGATCCTCAAGACCCGCGAGCAGTTGAACAAGATCTATGCCGATCGCACTGGCCAGCCGCTGGAGAAGATCCGCGCCGACATGGAGCGCGACTTCTTCATGGACCCTGAAGAGTCGAAAGCCTACGGCCTGATCGACCAGGTGTTGACGCAGCGCGCGGCTCCACCCGGCGCGTGATCACCAGCGCGCCGTAGCGCGCTGGCGCAACAACACGCGAAATGGGGCCTTTCTTGCAGCAAAGGCCCCGTTTTCTTTTGAACTATCATCGGTTCTCACATTCATTGCGCCCCCAGAAAAGCGACGTCCATGGCCGACAAAAAAGGCTCTTCGAGCGAGAAAGTCCTCTACTGCTCCTTCTGCGGAAAGAGCCAGCACGAAGTGAAGAAGCTCATCGCCGGCCCGTCGGTGTTCATCTGCGACGAGTGCATTGAGCTGTGCAACGACATCATTCGCGATGAAGTGCCGGCCGAGAACGCCGATGCGAAATCGGCCAAGTCCGATTTGCCGATGCCCAGCGAGATCAAGGCGAGCCTCGACCAATACGTGATCGGGCAGGACGTGGCGAAGCGCACCTTGTCGGTCGCGGTCTACAACCACTACAAGCGGCTCAAGCACATGAGCCGAACCAAGGACGAGATCGAACTCTCGAAGAGCAACATCCTGCTCATCGGCCCGACCGGTTCGGGCAAGACCTTGCTCGCCCAGACTCTTGCGCGCCTGCTCAACGTGCCGTTCGTGATCGCAGACGCCACCACACTCACAGAAGCGGGTTATGTGGGCGAGGACGTCGAGAACATCATCCAGAAGTTGTTGCAGAACTGCGGCTACGACGTTGAGAAAGCGCAGCGCGGCATCGTCTACATCGACGAGATCGACAAGATCAGCCGCAAGGCAGACAACCCGTCGATCACGCGCGACGTATCGGGCGAGGGCGTGCAGCAGGCGCTGCTCAAACTCGTCGAAGGCACGATGGCCTCGGTGCCGCCGCAAGGCGGGCGCAAGCACCCGAACCAGGACTTCCTGCAGATCGACACGACGAACATCCTGTTCATTTGCGGCGGAGCATTTGACGGGCTGGAGAAAGTCATCCAGAACCGCTCCGAGAAGTCGGGCATCGGCTTCGGCGCCACTGTGCATACCAAGAGCGAAAAACGCGTCTCCGAGGTGTTTCGCGACGTGGAGCCGGAAGACCTGATCAAGTTCGGCTTGATCCCCGAACTGGTCGGCCGCCTGCCGGTCGTGGCGACGCTCGGTGAACTGACCGACGACGCACTGGTGCGCATATTGACCGAACCGAAGAACGCGCTCGTCAAGCAGTACCAGAAGCTGTTTGCGATGGACGGCGTCGAACTCGAGATCCGCCCTTCGGCCTTGCAGGCGATTGCCCGCAAGGCACTCAAGCGAAAGATCGGCGCTCGTGGCTTGCGCTCGATCATGGAGCAGTCACTCATCGACACGATGTTCGAGTTGCCTACCTTGGACGGTGTGGCCAAGGTCGTGCTCGATGAGCACACCATCGAAGACGAAGCGAAACCGCTGCTCGTTTACCGCGATCAGAAGGCAAGCGCCTGAAGAGGCAACAGTCCGGTATCAGCCGAGGGCCCGAGGGCACCTTGCAATTGACCTCTCAAGCCCTAAATCGGCTTAAGACTGAAAGGGTTCACTATGTCCGGACATCCCGTTTTACCTGCTGAACAGATCACCCTGCCGCTGCTGCCGCTGCGTGACGTGGTCGTGTTTCCCCACATGGTGATCCCATTGTTCGTGGGCCGCCCGAAATCGATCAAGGCTCTCGAAGTGGCCATGGAAGCCGGCCGCCAGATCATGCTGGTGGCGCAGAAAGCTGCGGGAAAGGATGAACCCAAGCCTGACGACATGTTCGAAGTCGGTTGCGTTTCAAGCATCCTGCAGATGCTCAAGCTGCCTGATGGCACGGTGAAGGTGCTGGTCGAGGGCATTCAGCGCGCCAATACACACAGCATCACCGACAACGGTGAGTATTTCGTCGCCGACCTGACGCCGGTGCCGCCCGAGACCGATACGAAGCCCGAGATAGAAGCCTTGCGTCGCGCTGTGACGCAGCAGTTCGATCAGTACGTCAAGCTCAACAAGAAGATCCCGCCGGAGATCCTCACCTCCATCGCCGGCATCGACGACGCGGGCAGGCTGGCGGACACAATCGCGGCGCACCTGCCTCTCAAGCTCGAGAACAAGCAATCGGTACTCGACCTGTACGCCGTCGACAAGCGCCTGGAGAAGTTGCTCGAACAACTCGAACATGAAGTTGACATTCTTCAGGTGGAAAAGCGCATCCGTGGTCGGGTGAAGCGCCAGATGGAGAAGAGCCAGCGCGAGTACTACCTCAACGAGCAGGTCAAGGCGATCCAGAAGGAACTCGGCGATGGCGAAGAAGGCGCCGACATGGAGGAACTCGAGAAGAAGATCGTCGCTGCGAAAATGCCGAAGGACGCGCGTAAGAAGGTCGACGCCGAGTTCAAGAAGCTGAAGCTGATGTCGCCGATGTCGGCGGAAGCGACGGTGGTGCGCAACTACATCGATACGCTCGTGAACCTGCCGTGGTCGAAGAAGACAAAGATCAAGCACGATCTGGCCTTCGCCGCCGCCGTGCTTGATGAAGATCACTATGGGCTCGACAAGGTCAAGGACCGAATCCTCGAGTACCTCGCGGTTCAGCAGCGTGTGGAGAAGGTGAAGTCGCCAATCCTGTGCCTGGTCGGTCCCCCAGGCGTGGGCAAGACGTCGCTCGGCCAGAGCGTGGCGCGCGCGACGGGCCGCAAGTTCGTGCGCATGGCGCTCGGCGGCGTGCGTGACGAGGCCGAGATTCGAGGGCATCGCCGCACCTACATCGGCTCGATGCCGGGCAAGGTTTTGCAGAGCCTGACCAAGGCGGGTACGAAGAACCCGCTGTTCCTGCTAGACGAGATCGACAAACTCGGCATGGACTTCCGCGGCGACCCGTCGTCGGCCTTGCTCGAAGTGCTGGACCCGGAGCAGAACCACACGTTCAGCGATCACTACGTCGAGGTCGACTTCGACCTGTCGGACACCATGTTCATCGCGACTTCGAACTCGATGAACATTCCGCCGGCCTTGCTCGACCGAATGGAAGTGATTCGGCTATCGGGGTATACCGAAGACGAGAAGCTCAACATTGCCCTGAAGTACCTGTCACCGAAGCAGGCCAAGAACAACGGCGTCAAACACGAAGAGATGGAGCTCACCGAATCGGCGGTGCGCGGCATCATTCGTTACTACACACGCGAAGCCGGTGTGCGGTCGCTGGAGCGCGAGATCAGCAAGATCTGCCGGAAGGTGGTGAAAGCCATCCAGCTCAAACAGGTCACCGGCAAAATCGTCGTCACGGACGACAACCTGAACGACTACCTCGGCGTTCGCAAGTTCAACTACGGCCAAGCCGAGAAGAAGAACCAGGTGGGTCAAGTGGTCGGCCTTGCGTGGACTGAAGTGGGAGGCGATCTGCTGACTATCGAAGCCGCCGTGATGCCAGGCAAAGGCAACATCATTCGCACTGGTCAACTCGGCGACGTGATGAAGGAATCGGTCGAGGCCGCGCGTTCGGTTGTTCGCAGCCGCGCACGCCGCCTGGGCATCAAGGACGAGATGTTCGAAAAGCGCGACGTGCACATCCACGTGCCCGACGGCGCTACACCCAAGGACGGCCCAAGTGCAGGGGCGGCGATGACGACCGCCTTCGTGTCGGCGTTGACGGGCATCCCAGTGCGTGCGAACGTGGCGATGACGGGCGAGATCACCCTGCGTGGTGAGGTCACTGCGATCGGTGGGCTGAAAGAGAAGCTATTGGCAGCGCATCGCGGCGGCATCACCACGGTCATCATTCCAGAAGAAAACGTGAAAGACCTTCAGGACATTCCGGAGAACGTCAAGAACCACCTCGAGATCGTTCCGGTCAAGTGGATCGACCGGGTCCTGGAGGTCGCTCTCGAAACGGTTCCGCAGCCTTTGCCCGACGATGAACCCGCCAAGCCGGTGGAGGCTACTGCGCCTTCGGCGCCGCTGCCTGGTGCAGAGCTGTTGACGCATTGATCCGGGCAACCGGACGTTGCCGGCGGTTGAACATTCGGTATATACTGGTTACCCTCGCGGTATGGTGAAAAGTGACTGTGAGTATGCGGGAGTAGCTCAGTTGGTAGAGCGCAACCTTGCCAAGGTTGAGGTCGAGAGTTCGAGCCTCTTCTCCCGCTCCAATTCTGAAGAAGGGAAGCCCAGCGCTTCCCTTTTTTCTGCTTCGAACTTCATTGAAGAGACCACGGCGCGGTAGCAAAGCGGTTATGCACCGGATTGCAAATCCGGTCAGCCCAGTTCGACTCTGGGCCGCGCCTCCAAAATTGATTCAGCCGCCCCCGTCGGGCGGCTTCTTTCTGGCCGCCACACCCTGTTCGAGGGGTGTGACTGGCGGATCGCGGTAAGTGGCATTGCAGCCGCGCACCTGGCCTGCTACCTTCTGTCGTGTGGCTATCGACATTTGATCGAGCACGGCCATCCAACAGGGAAGAGCTTCATGATTTCATCACTTCAAGTGTCAGTTGTGTGTGCCGGACTGTGCTTCGCTGCGTCAGCGACCATGGCGGCGCCCGTCGCGGTTGCCACCTACAAATTCAACAATACGCTGACAGCCGAGGAAGCAGGCGCGCCTGCACTGTTGTCGGTGAACCCGCTCGGGACGAACGGTTTCGAATCAGCCACGGTGAACGGATCGAGCCAGCAAGTGTTTCACTGGCGCGGCCTTGGCAACGACCCGACCACGCAAGCCGGGCTGACGCTAAACGCCAGCGGCCTGGTGAGCTACGACAACTACTCCATCTCGATGACCTTCGAGTTTTTGACCGCGTCCGAATTTGGCGGCGGATGGCGCCGTATTGTCGACACGCAGAACCGCCAGTCCGACAACGGTTTCTATGTCGATCCGAACAATTTTCTGCAGGTCTACCCCGTGGTGTCGGGGTCGACGACCTTCACCACTCCCGGTTTTCACGACGTTGTTCTGAGCAACCTGGTCAACGGCAATGTTCGCGAGGTCAAGGCGTACCTCGATGGTGTTCTTCAATTGCAGTCCGACACCGACCAGTTGAACCTCGACAACCCAAACAACCTTGGGCACCTTCTGCACTTCTTCCTCGACAACCTCGCCGGTCCGGCCCAGCTTGAGTACGCCGACGGGCGCATCGCCTCCTTGACCTTGTACGACGGCATCCTCGTCGGCACGATCCCCGAACCCACGACCTGGATCTTGATGGTGGCAGGGCTAGCGTTGATGGTTGGCTCAGCAAAGCGGCACCGCGCCACCTCGCGCTAGACCTTCAGGAGCGCGCCGGCTGCTGCAAGCAGCAGGAGGCTGTTTGCCGGTACCACAAGGGGCGTTTCCCCTTGCCCGTGCCACGAACCCATGCCTCGCGGGTGGCTGGAGTCGAGCAACACCTCCCACACCCCCGCCGGCAGCATGGCTTCGCATTCGCGCGCCTCGGCGTTGACAAACAGGAGCAGCGGTGCGGGGGATCGCCCGGGTTCGCCGATCAGGCAGGCAAGAGTACGTGCCCCTGAGTCGTTCCAGGCATCGCCTTGCAGCGTAGCGCCGGAGAACTCCAGCCAAGCAAGGTCGTGCAAGCCCAGCGGGTCGGTCAGACCGCTGTACCAGTGCACACCAAAGGGCTGGGCGGCCCGCCGCAGCGCCAGCACCCGTGTCGTGAAGGCCAGAAGGTCAGTGTCGGCGACCGGCCAGGCAAGCCACGTTGTCGGGTTGTCCTGGCAGTACGGGTTGTTGTTGCCGCGCTGCGAGTGACCGATTTCGTCGCCAGCGCAAAGCATCGGCAGGCCTTGCGCCAGAAGGGTCGTGGCCAACAGGGCGCGCTGCAATCGGCCCCGCAGCATATTCACATTTGCATCATTCGTCGGGCCCTCGACGCCACAGTTGAACCCGAGGTTGTTGTCCGTGCCGTCGCGGTTGTTTTCGCCGTTCGCCTCGTTGCGCTTGCGCTCGAACGTCAGGAGGTCGCGAAGCGTGAAACCGTCGTGCGAGATGGTGTAGTTGACCGACTCCAGCGGTGACCGTCCCCGCGCCTGATAAAGGTCTGACGAGCCGCTCAACCGGCGTGCAAATGCACCGCGGTTGACGGTGTGCCCGAGCCAGAAGCTGCGCATGTCGTCACGGAACTTGTCGTTCCACTCGGGCCAGCCATTCGGGAAGCCGCCGACCTGGTATCCGCCAGGGCCGACGTCCCAAGGTTCGGCGATCAGCTTGACGCGTTGCAGCACCGGGTCCTGCGCCACCGCAGTGAAAAACGCGGCGTGTCGGTCGAAGCCTTCGTTCCCGCGCCCCAGCACGGTGGCGAGATCGAAGCGGTATCCGTCGACATGCATCTCGGTGACCCAGTAGCGCAAGCTGTCCATCACCAGTTGCAGCACGCGCGGCTCACGCAGGTCCAGGGTGTTGCCGCAGCCGGTATGGTTTTCGTGGATCAGCGGTGCGTCGGCCTGCAGCCGGTAGTAGGCGGCGTTGTCCAGCCCCTGGAAGCTGATGCTCGGGCCAGTGCTGTCGCCTTCGGCCGTGTGGTTGAACACCACGTCCAGCAATACCTCGATGCCCGCGCCGTGAAGCTGCAAGACCATGGCGCGGAACTCGTCGCGAACGTTTGCCGCAGTGCCGCTGGCGAAGCGGGGGTCAGGGCAGAAGAAGCCGATCGTGTTGTAGCCCCAGTAGTTGCCCAGACCCAGGTTCACCAACCGTTCTTCGTCAACATGCTGGTGCACGGGCAACAGGCTCACGGCCGTGATGCCCAAGTCTTGAAGGTGCTTGATGGAGGCCGGATGCGCCAGCCCGGCAAAAGTGCCGCGCAATCGTTCAGGAAGCGCCAGGTTCAAGCGAGAGAACCCTTTGACATGCGCTTCATAGATCACGCTTTCGGCCAGGGACGTTCGCGGCGAGTGGTCGCCCCGCCAGTCGAACTCGTCGTTCGTGACGCGCGCCTTCATGGCGTGTTGGGCGTTGTCGCGCATGTCCATCTGCCGAGGGTGCTGACGGTCGGCCGAGAAGTGTTCGTCGGCCCAATCGAACTGGCCGACGATCTCGCGCGCGTAGGGGTCGAGCAGCAGTTTCATCGGGTTGAAGCGGTGGCCCCGGTCCGGCCGCCACGGCCCGTGCGCACGCAGGCCATACACGAGCCCGGGCCCGGCATTCGGCAGGTGGCCATGCCAGACGTCGCCGCTGCGCCCCGGCAGGCGCGCTCGCGCGATTTCGTGGTTGCCGCTGGCATCGAAAATGCACAGATCGACGGCCTGCGCGTGCGCCGAGAACACGGCGAAGTTGATGCCGCCGGCATCGCAGTGCGCCCCCATCGGCCAGGGCCGGCCTGCGGTCAGCACCTGTGGTTGCATGGTGCGCTGCACATGGTGGGCAGTGGCATCAGGCGCCGGTGTCAAGGCTTCCATGTGAACATCACGGTGGCCAGCGGGGGCAGGTCGATGACGATGGAGTGGGTCCGACCATTGCAAGCCACCGGCTGCGTCATGGCCACGCCAAGCGGCGTGCCCACGTTGCTGCCGCCGTAGTGCGTCGAGTCGGTGTTCAGGCACTCGCGGTACGTGCCTGCATTCGGCACGCCGAGCACGAAACCGCGGTGCACTGCGGGCGTAAAGTTGCACACGACCACGATCAGCGCGTCGTGTTGCGCGCCTCGGCGCACGAAGCTCAGCACGCTGCTTCGCGCGTCGTGAGCTTCGATCCATTCGAAGCCTTCCGGGTCGAAGTCGCGTTCATGGAGCGCGGGCGTTGCGCGGTACAGGCGGTTCAGGTCGGCCACGAGGCGGTGCATGCCTTCGTGCATCGGGTCGCCGAGCAGGTGCCAGTCAAGGCTCTGGTCGTGGTTCCATTCCCGTTCCTGCGCGAACTCGCAGCCCATGAAGAGCAGCTTCTTGCCGGGGTGGCCGAACATGTAGCCGTAGTAGGCGCGCAGGTTCGCGAACTTCTGCCAGCGGTCGCCGGGCATCTTGGTGAGCATCGAGCCCTTGCCATGCACCACTTCATCGTGCGAGAGCGGCAACACGAAATTCTCGTTGAACGCGTAGACGAGGCTGAAGGTCAGCTCGTCGTGGTGATGCTGACGGTGCACCGGGTCGCGCTGCATGTAGACCAGCGTGTCGTGCATCCAGCCCATGTTCCATTTGTAGTGAAAGCCCAGCCCGCCCGCGTAGGTGGGGCGGGACACCATCGGGAACGACGTCGACTCTTCTGCAAGCGTGATCGCCTGGGTACGTTCGGTGCCCACCACGAGGTTCATTCGGCGCAGGAAATCGATGGCCTCCAGGTTCTCGCGTCCGCCATGCTGGTTGGGCACCCATTCGCCGGCCTGGCGGCTGTAGTCGCGGTAGAGCATCGACGCCACGGCATCGACGCGCAGGCCGTCAACGTTGTAGCGCTCGAGCCAGTACAGGGCATTGGAGACCAGGAAGTTGCAGACCTCAGTGCGGCCGAAGTTGTAGATCAGCGTGTTCCAGTCCTGATGAAAGCCTTCTCTCGGGTCGGCATATTCGTAGAGGTGGGTGCCGTCGAAACTGGCCAGGCCGTGCGCATCGCTCGGGAAGTGCGCGGGCACCCAGTCGAGCAGCAGGCCCAGGCCGAGCGCGTGACAACGGTCCACGAAGCGGCGGAAACCCATTGCGTCACCAAAGCGCGCTGTGGGTGCGTACAGGCCGATGGGTTGGTAGCCCCACGAGCCATCGAACGGGTGCTCGCTGACCGGCATCAACTCGATGTGGGTGAACCCCATCTCCACCGCATACGGCAGCAAGGTATCGGTCAGTTCCTGCCAATTCAGGAACCGGTTGCCGTCCTCAACCTTGCGCCGCCACGAGCCGAGATGGACTTCGTAGATGCTCACCGGCGCATCGAGCGCATTCGCCTGCCGACGGGCCGCCGAGGGCGGGGCGAGCGAAGGCATGCGCGCGACCACGCTCGCGGTCGCCGGCCGCAGTTCGCATTGCAGCGCGTACGGGTCTGCCTTCTGCGGCAACTGCGCGCCGGATCGGTCGCGGATCTGGTACTTGTAGCGGGCACCGGTGCCAACGGCGGGGATGAAGATCTCCCACACGCCGCATTCACGACGCACTCGCATCGGGTGGCGGCGCGCGTCCCAGACATTGAAGTCACCGACCACGCTGACTTGCGAAGCATTCGGCGCCCACACCGCGAAGCTCGCACCCGGCACGCCATCCATGACGCGCAGCACGGAGCCGAGCGCTTCGTAGGCACGGCGGTGCGAACCTTCACCGAGCAACCAGACATCGAGTTCGCCGAGCACGGGCGGGAAGCGGTACGGATCGTCGACGATGGCTGAGCTGCCGTCGCTCCAGCGCACCTGCAACCGGTAGTTGGGCCGATCGCTTGTCGTCAGTGCGCCTTCGAAAAGGCCGTCGGCGTGGCGCCGCGTGAGAGCGCCGATCAAGTCGCCGGTGGTCGCATCGAGCACCGCCACCTGCAGTGCACCAGGCAGCATTGCGCGCAGCCAAAGGTGGCCTGCGGGGTCGGCGTGCACACCGAGGACGGCGAACGGGTCGCCGTGGCTGGCCGTGCGAACAAGCTCGATGTCACGGTCCGTCAGCATGGATGCGAATGGGGCGGGTTGCGGGTGGAATGGATCGTATCAATTCAGTCGGCCACGTCATGTCGAGAGGCACAAGCTCAAGAGACGCAAACTCAGCCGGCTTCAGGCAACACGTTCCAGATCTGCGTGGCGTACTCACGGATCGTGCGGTCGGACGAAAACGCCCCCATCCCGGCCACGTTGGCAATGGCCCGCTGCGCCCACTGGTCGGGCAGGCGGTACAGCGCATCGACGCGGTCTTGCGTGGCCACGTACGAGGCATAGTCGGCGAGCAGCAGGTAGTGGTCGCCGCCCCACAGCAACGAGTCGACCAGGCCGCGATAGCGCCCCGGCTCTTCGGGCGAGAACTGCCCGCCGCTGATCGCGTCGAGCACTGCTTTCAGCGCCGGGTTGCCCTCGTAGTAGCGCATCGGCTGGTAGCCACTCTGGCGCAGCGCCAGCACTTCGGGCGTCTTCAATCCGAAGATGAAGATGTTGTCGTCACCCACCGCCTGCCGGATCTCGATGTTGGCGCCGTCGTCGGTGCCGATGGTCAATGCGCCGTTGAGTGCGAGCTTCATGTTGCCCGTGCCCGACGCCTCGGTGCCAGCGGTCGAGATCTGCTCCGAGAGGTCGGCCCCTGGCATGATGGTTTCGGCCACCGACACGCCGTAGTTCGGGATGAACACCACTTTCAGCCGGGCGCCGACGCGCGGGTCGTTGTTGACCACGGTGCCCACGTCGTGGATGAGCCGGATGATGTTCTTCGCGGTGGCATAGCTCGACGCCGCTTTGCCGGCCAAGATGATCGTGCGCGGCACCCAGTCGACCTGCGGGTTCGCCAGGATCGCCTGATAGCGCGTGACGGCGTGCAGCACGTTGAGAAGTTGCCGCTTGTATTCATGGATCCGTTTGACCTGCACGTCGAACAGGCTGTCGGCATTCACCCGCACCCCGCAGCGGCGTTCGATCAACGCTGCCAGGCGCGCCTTGTTGGCGCGCTTGACCGCCGTGAACTCGGCACGAAACGGCGCTGATCCGGCGTGCTCGCGCAGCGCCTCCAGTGCGTCGAGGTCACTGCGCCACGCCGTGCCGAGCGTGCGGTCCAGCAAAGCCGACAGATCCGGGTTCGCCTGCGCCAGCCAGCGGCGCGGCGTGACGCCGTTGGTCATGTTCGTGAAGCGCTCGGGCCACAGGCTCGCGAAGTCCTTGAAGATCGTCTGCACCAGCAATTCGGAGTGCAGCGCCGACACACCGTTGACCTTGTGGCTGCCCACGATGGACAGGTTGGCCATGCGAACGCGGCGCTCGCCGCTCTCGTCGATCAACGACAGGCGCGCGAGGAAGCCGCTGTCGCCCGGCCGGTGTTGCGCGGCCATGTCGAGCAGTTCCTGGTTGATGCGGAAGATGATCTCGAGGTGGCGTGGCAGTACCTGCTGCATCAGCGCCACGGGCCAGGTTTCGAGCGCTTCGGGCATCAGGGTGTGGTTGGTGTACGAGAACACCCGCCCGCACAGCGCCCACGCAGCCGCCCAGGGCACGGCATGTTCATCACACAGCAGGCGCATCAGCTCGGCAACGCCGATGGCGGGGTGCGTGTCGTTCAGGTGAATGGCCACCTTGTCGGCCAGGTTGGCCAAGCTGCCGTGCTCGGTCAGGTGCCGCTTGACCAGGTCTTGCAGCGAGGCCGCCACGAAGAAGTACTCCTGCCGCAGACGCAGCTCGCGGCCGGCAGGCGTGCTGTCGTTCGGGTAAAGCACCCACGAGATGTTCTCGTACTCGTTCTTCGCACTTGCGGCGCGCGCGTAGTCGCCGGTGTTGAAGGCGTTCAGGTCGATGTGGGCAGGTGCTGCCGCCTTCCACAGCCGAAGCGTGCTGACCTTGGGCGTGCCGCTACCGGGAATCACCATGTCGAAGGCCTTGGCCGCCACCTCGGCACTCGGGCGCCAAAGCGCGCGGTCCACACCGCCCACCTGGCTGTGCTCGACCCAGCCGCCGAAGTGCACGGGGTAGGTGATGCCGGCACGCGGGAACTCCCAGGCGGTGCCGTCTTCGAGCCAAGGGTCGGGGTGCTCGACCTGGCAGCCGCGCTTGATCTCCTGCGCGAACATGCCGTACTCGTAGCGGATGCCGTAGCCAAATGAAGGCAGGCCGAGCGTGGCCATCGAGTCGAGGAAGCACGCCGCCAGCCGGCCGAGACCACCGTTGCCGAGCGCCGCGTCGGGCTCGGTATCGGCAACGTCTTCGAGGCGCTGGGCGCGAGCCGCCATGGCCTGTGCGGCGTCGCCTTGCAGGTCGAGTGCGGCCAGTGCATTGCCGAGCGTGCGGCCCATCAGGAATTCCATCGACAGGTAGTACACCCGGCGTGCCTTGGCAGCTCTGTTGGCGGCCTGCGTCTCGACCCAGCGGTTCGACAGCTGCTCACGCGCCACTTGCGACACTGCTTGCATCAGCTCGGTAGGCACCGCATCGGCCGGAGTCACGCCGACGAGATCGAGAAGTTGATCGTCGATGCGGCCGGCAAGGCCTTGGGTCGAGGGCAAGTGGGTGGGCATCGGTCGGGCTCCTTCGGCTGATCTCTGGGTGATGATCCGGATGACGGTCCAGGCAATGGGCCGCATGCGAACGCAGTGTCGCATCGGGCGGCGCACCCGCGCCCGCGCACATCCGCAATTTTCGCGCCCGGAACGCGGAACGAATTACAGCCAGGTTACGGACATTCGGGTTTCCCAGCCGGTGTCGCCTGGCCTGATTGCGGCCACACTGGTGGCGTGCTGAATCAGGCACGTTGTATGCAATCGCGCAAGGAGACCCCCGCATGACCCCCGACGAACTGGCCCTGAGTTTCGACTTGCCCAAGCGCACCGTGGCCCTGGTGCTGGCCGGCGGGCGTGGCAGCCGGCTGAAGAGCCTGACCGACCGCCGAGCCAAGCCAGCGGTGTATTTCGGCGGCAAGTTCCGCATCGTTGACTTCGCGCTGTCGAACTGCCTGAACTCGGGCATCCGCCGCATCGGTGTGATCACGCAGTACAAGTCGCACAGCCTGCTGCGCCACGTGCAGCGTGGCTGGGGCTTCCTCAAAAGCGAGATGAACGAATTCGTCGATCTTCTGCCGGCCCAGCAACGCACCGACGACGAAAGCTGGTATCGCGGTACTGCCGATGCCGTCTACCAGAACCAGGACATCCTCGCGAGCTACGGCGCCGACTTCATCGTGGTGCTCGCCGGCGATCACATCTACAAGATGAACTACGCGCTGATGCTGGCCGATCACGTGGCGAAGGGGCGTGACTGCACTGTCGGCTGCATTGCCGTACCGCGCCATGAGGCCGGCTCCTTCGGCGTGATGGCGGTCGACGCCAACCACCTCATCACCGAGTTCGTCGAGAAGCCGGCCGACCCGCCGCCGATGCCAGGCGACCCGACGCGTTCGCTTGCGAGCATGGGCATCTACATCTTCAACGCCCGCTACCTCTACAAAGAGCTGGAGCGTGACATCAACGACCCGGATTCCAGCCACGACTTCGGCAAGGACATCATTCCGCGCGCCGTCAAGAACGGTCAGGCCGCGGCGCACCCGTTCGAGCTGAGCGCCGTGGGCACGCGGCGCAACGAAGAGCCGTATTGGCGCGACGTGGGCACCATCGACGCGTATTGGGATGCCAACATCGACCTCACCGCCACCGACCCCTTTCTGAACCTCTACGACACGCGCTGGCCCATCTCGACCTACCAGATGCAGCTGCCCCCGGCCAAGTTCGTGCACGACCAGCCCGACCGCCGCGGCACGGCCATCGAGTCGATGGTGTCAGGGGGCTGCATCGTCTCGGGCTCGGTGCACCGCTCGGTGCTGTTCTCGAGCGTGCGGGTGCATTCGTACTCGTCGGTGAGCTGGTCGGTACTGCTCCCCGAGGTGGTCGTCGGAAGGCGCGTGCGGCTGCACCGCACTGTGATCGACCGCGGCTGCGTCATCCCCGATGGCATGGTGATCGGCGAAGACGCAGCGGTAGACGCGCAACGCTTCTACCGGTCGGAAAACGGCATCACGCTCGTGACACGTGAGATGCTCGATGCGTTGACTCGCCCATGAATAATGCGCGGAGGGGACCGGCATGAAGGTGCTGCACGTTGCGGCAGAGATCTTTCCGCTCGTCAAGACCGGTGGCCTCGCCGATGTGCTCGGCGCATTGCCGCAGGCGCTGATCGGGCAGGGCGCCAATGTGCGGTTGTTGTTGCCCGGCCTGCCGGCCATCGCCGACGCGGTGCTGCACCAGAAGACCGTGTGCGAGCTCGGCCCCTTGTTCGGCGCCGGGCGCGCGACCTTGCGGCTCGGCCAGATGCCCTACAGCCACGTGCCGGCATACGTGGTCGATGCACCTTACCTGTACCGCCGCGCCGGCAGCCCCTATCAAGACGGCACGGGCGCCGAATGGGCTGACAACCTGCAGCGTTTCGCCTTGCTCGGCTGGGTTGGCGCCCACCTTGCGGCTGGCGAGCTCGACGCGGGGTGGCTGCCCGATGTGATGCATGCCCACGACTGGCATGCCGGCATGGCATGTGCCTACATGGCGGCGCACCCGCCCACGCAGGCTGCGTCGGTCTTCACGGTGCACAACCTTGCCTACCAGGGCCTGTTTCCGAGTGGTGACTTCCCGCTGCTCGGTCTGCCTTCGCGCTTCATGGCCGCCAGTGCACTCGAGTACCACCAGCAGTTGTCGTTCATGAAGGCCGGCCTGAAGTTCGCAGGGCGCGTGACGACGGTCAGCCCGACCTACGCGCGCGAGATGGCGACACACGAGTTCGGGTTCGGTCTCGACGGTGTCATTCGGGGTCGCGGGGCTGATGTGAGCGGTGTGCTCAACGGTGTCGATGGCGAGGTCTGGGACCCTGCCAAGGACACCGCACTTGCGGCCCGCTACTCGCCGGCGCATCTGGGTCGCAAGTCGCTGTGCAAGGCGGCACTGCAGGCCGAACTGGGGCTGGCTGCAAACCCTGCAGCACTGCTGCTCGGCGTGGTCAGCCGCCTCACGTCGCAGAAGGGCTTGGACCTGGTGCTGGCGGCGCTTCCGGCCCTGCTGCGCAGCGGCGCGCAACTGGCCTTGCAAGGCACCGGAGACCCTGCGCTCGAGGCGGCGTTCGTTGGGGCGGCCAAAGCGCACCCGGCGCAGGTGGCGGTGCGCATCTGCTACGACGAGGTCTTCGCCCACCGCCTGATCGGCGGCGCGGATGTGATCCTCGTGCCCTCACGCTTCGAACCTTGTGGCCTGACGCAGCTCTACGGCCTGCGCTACGGTACCGTGCCGCTGGTGCGGCGCGTGGGTGGCCTGGCCGATACCGTGGTCGATGCCAACGACGATGCGGTGGCCACCGATCGGTCGACCGGCTTCAGCTTCGACGCTGCAACGCCTGCTGCGCTGGAAACCGCCATGCAGCGCGCTGCAGCGCTCTTCAAACGCAGCGAAACGTGGCAGCAACTGATGTTGCGCGGCATGGCGCAAGACTTCTCTTGGGGGGGTGCTGCGCGCCAGTACATGGCGCTGTATGGCGCCATCTCGCCGCGCGGCGAGGGCTGACAACCTGCGGCTTGACTGCCTCGCACCAGTGGCCGACCAAGGTCAGCCGCGGTGATCAGCCGACGTGGTCCGCCAGCAGGTGCTTCATGCGTTGCCAGGCTTGGCGCGGTGTCAGGTCGCAAGGCACGCCAGTGGACTTTTCGCGCCGGTCCATCGCCATCTTGAGGGCCGTCAGCAAGCCATGCTTGTGGGCCGAAAAGGCAGTGGAACGCGCTTGCCCACCCTCGCGCCATGAGGCCACGAAGTACAGGTACGGGTGGTCCGCGAACACCGCATAGCGCGGGCGGATGCCGACCACGCCACTGGTGTTGTTGGACGGGCACTGTGTGCGCGCGCCGGTGCGCGATGCCGTGGGCAGCGCATGCAGTTGCATGGTGGCTTCGGCGACCTTGGCCTGCGCGAGCGCCTTACGAACGCCACCGTACTTGCGCACGGCAAAGAACTTGGTCTGCGTGGCATGTCGCGGGCCGACGCGCACCTGATAGCCCTCGGTCGAGCCGCTGCTGATGCGTTGAATCGTCATGGTCTTATCCCCAACGTGGCGGAGAGGGCGGGATTCGAACCCGCGGGGGGTTATTAGCCCCCACACGCTTTCCAGGCGTGCGACTTAAACCGCTCATCCACCTCTCCGAGGCTATTGAGTTTAACTTACGCCATGTCCAGCGCGTGGGCACGCAGCGTCGCCAGCGGCACGAAGTCGAGCGCGCGCTCGTGGGTGCATTCGAGCACCACGGCAGGTGCCACGCCGGCATCGAAAGCCTCGCGCCAGCGCAGCGCGCACAGGCACCAGCGGTCGCCGGCCACGAGGCCGCGAAAGCGGTATTCCGGCCTTGGTGCGACCAGGTCATTACCGCGCCGGGCCGAGTACGCCAGGAACTCGGCGGTCACCTTCACGCAGATGACGTGGCTGCCTGTGTCGTCTTCTGCCGTGTTGCAGCAGCCATCGCGGAAGAAGCCGGTCAGCGGGTCATAGGAACACGGCACCAGAGCCGTGCCGAGCACGTTGAAGGCCATGGCTAGGATCGCTCGGCCATCGGGGCGACAGGCGATTTGTGCATTCGATTTCCTTTCGTCAGAAGCGGTGAGGGCAGTGTAGGCCTGTGTCGGGCGCGTCACTCTTCCGGCCCTACACTTCGCGCTTTCTTGATTGGCCCTGTCCGCTTCTGCCGAGGTTTGCCCATGCTGCGTTTCAACTTCCCCATCGTCATCATCGATGAAGATTTTCGTTCGGAGAACACCTCGGGCCTGGGCATCCGGGCGCTGGCTGCGGCCATCGAGAAAGAAGGCTTCGAAGTCCTCGGCGCCACGACCTATGGTGATTTGTCGCAGTTCGCACAGCAGCAAAGCCGCGCCAGCGCGTTCATCCTGTCGATAGACGACGAAGAGTTCACGCCGGGGCCGGAACTCGACCCCGCAGTGCTGAACCTGCGCAAGTTCATCGAAGAGGTTCGCTTCAAGAACTCCGAGGTGCCGATCTATCTGTATGGCGAGACGCGTACCTCGCAGCACCTGCCGAACGACATCCTTCGCGAGCTGCACGGCTTCATTCACATGTTCGAGGACACGCCCGAGTTCGTGGCGCGCCACATCATCCGCGAGGCCAAGAGCTACATGGACGGCCTGGCGCCGCCCTTCTTCAAGGCGCTGGTCGACTATGCGCAGGACGGGTCCTACTCGTGGCACTGCCCCGGCCACAGCGGCGGCGTGGCGTTCCTGAAGAGCCCCATCGGCCGCATGTTCCACCAATTCTTCGGCGAGAACATGCTGCGTGCCGACGTGTGCAACAGCGTCGAGGAACTCGGCCAGCTGCTCGACCACACCGGCCCGATTGCGCAAAGCGAGCGCAATGCGGCGCGCATCTTCAACGCCGACCACTGCTTCTTCGTGACCAACGGCACCAGCACCAGCAACAAGATGGTGTGGCACCACACGGTGGCGCCGGGCGATGTGGTGGTGGTGGACCGCAACTGCCACAAGTCGATCCTGCACGCGATCATCATGACCGGTGCGGTGCCGGTGTTCCTGCGGCCAACGCGCAACCACTACGGCATCATCGGCCCGATTCCGCAGAGCGAATTTTCGCCGGCGGCGATCAAGAAGAAGATCGCTGCCAACCCGCTACTCAAGGGTGTTGACGCCAAGACGGTCAAGCCGCGCATCCTCACCCTGACGCAGAGCACTTACGACGGCGTGCTCTACAACACCGAGACCATCAAGCACACGCTCGACGGCTATATCGACACGCTGCACTTCGACGAAGCCTGGCTGCCGCACGCCGCCTTCCACAAGTTCTACGGCGTTTTCCATTCGATGGGCAAGAACCGGCAGCGCCCGAAGGACCAGCTCGTCTTCGCGACGCAGTCGACGCACAAGCTGCTCGCCGGCATCAGCCAGGCATCACAGGTGCTGGTACAGGACTCGACCGAGCGCAAGCTCGACCGGCACCTCTTCAACGAGGCCTACCTGATGCACAGTTCCACGAGCCCGCAGTACGCGATCATCGCGAGCTGCGACGTGGCTGCGGCCATGATGGAAGCGCCGGGCGGCCCGGCGCTGGTGGAAGAGAGCATTGCCGAGTCGCTCGACTTCCGGCGCGCCATGCGCAAGGTCGAAAAAGACTACGGCAAGAAGGACTGGTGGTTCAAGGTCTGGGGGCCGGACAAGATCGCTGCCGAAGGCATTGGCAAGAGCGCCGAGTGGGTTCTGAAGGCTGGCGCAAAGTGGCACGGCTTCGGAGACCTGGCCGAGGGCTTCAACCTGCTCGACCCGATCAAATGCACCCTGATCACGCCGGGCATGGACATGTCGGGCAAGTTCGCCGCGACCGGCATCCCTGCGAGCATCGTCACGAAGTTCCTCGCCGAGCACGGCGTGATCGTCGAGAAGACAGGGCTGTACTCGTTCTTCATCATGTTCACCATCGGCATCACCAAGGGCCGCTGGAACACGCTGCTCACCGCGCTGCAGCAGTTCAAGGACGACTACGACCGCAACCAGCCGTTGTGGCGCATCCTCCCCGAGTTCTGCGCTGCACACCCACGCTACGAGCGCATGGGCCTGCGCGACCTCAGTCAGTCCATCCACGAGATGTACGCCAAGGGCGACATTGCGCGCCTGACCACCGAGATGTACCTCTCAGACCTGCAACCCGCGATGAAGCCGAGCGACGCGTTCGCCTACATCGCCCACCGCAAGACCGAGCGCGTGCCCATCGACGAGCTCGAAGGGCGCATCACCACTTCACTGCTCACGCCGTACCCGCCGGGCATTCCGTTGCTGATTCCGGGCGAGCGATTCAACAAGAAGATCGTCGATTACTTGAAGTTCACGCGCGAGTTCAATGCGGCGTTCCCGGGGTTCGACACCGACGTGCACGGACTGGTCGAGTCCGACGGAGATACCGAGACCCACGGCTACTTCGTGGACTGCGTGCGCGACTGAGATCGGCATGCCCTGAAACGCCGCGCGGGCCCGAAGGCCCGCGCGATGAGTGTTGGGCTGGAAGCTCAGCGGCGCCTGCGGGCCACCGCGCCGCCCGCGATGAGCCCGGCCAGCAGCAGTGCATAGGTCGACGGCTCAGGCACAGGCCCGGTGACATCACGCAGCAAGTACGTGACATTGTCGATGCCGACGTTGTAGGCGCTGTCTTGCCACTCGATCCACAGGCCCGTGCTGGACGACACGTTGAGATCGAAACCGGCATGCGTCGAGCCAGAGCCGACGGCGCCGGAGAAGCTGTAAAGAGCCGTCGGATTGCCGATGGCGAAAATGTTGACGGTCGTCTTACGGGTGGTCATGCTGTATGCGCCAAGGTCGAAGTGGGTCAGCGTGACCTCTTGACCATTCAAAGGCTTGAGCTCGATACGCGCTCGCGAATCGCCATCGCCGCCGTCGGCCCAAAGCACGCCGTACAAGTCGTTGTACTGACTGGCCCACCAGCGCAACGTGCGCCCGTCGGTATAGCGCGGCGCAGAATAGGTGACGTCGAGGACGCCCGCCACATCGCCGTAGCTCTGCAGGAAATAGCCGAAGTTCGTGCAACCGACGGTCGATCCCAGCCCGTCGGCGGTGGACGAGCATAGCGACGGAACCGAGGGTCCGTTGCCGAAGTCAAGCACATTGGCTTGCGATGCACCAGCCAGCAAGGCGAAGCTCGCAGCGAGGAAATGACGATTCATGAAACCCCCATAAAGTACAGTGGTAGGCCAACTGTCGTGGATCGACC
>Ga0123337_10001096_pt1 | contig 37134 bp, 37 predicted proteins | sample frozenSSSSmetaG_FD_89792 | JGI IMG/M metagenome (GOLD analysis project Ga0123337, IMG submission 89792) | Glacier valley bacterial and archeal communities from Borup Fiord, Nunavut, Canada, to study Microbial Dark Matter (Phase II) -... | ecosystem: Environmental > Aquatic > Freshwater > Ice >...
GAAATAGAAATAGAAATAGAAATAGAAATAGAAATAGAAATAGAAATAGAAATAGAAATAGAAATAGAAATAGAAATAGAAATAGAAATAGAAATAGAAATAGAAATAGAAATAGAAATAGAAGTAGAAATAGTAGTATAGACTCACCATTGCCTCCGTCCCCGGGAATATTATATCGACGATTGGCTAGTGGAAATGGCAGCTGAGGCAGCCGCTCCCCTCCCTGTCCCTCGACCTGATATGGTATGTAGTCATAGCGAGCATATGGAGGATCGGCAAAGGTGTGACCAGGATGCCCTTGCATCTGGACGTCAAGAACTGGCAAGTTGGGATTCTGGTTGTGGTTGTGGTTGTGGTTCTGGTTCGCATGCTGATTCTGATTCTGTCTCGGACGCAGAGCCCGGTTGGGCCAAGGCGTTGGTGGTGGTGGTGGTGGACTGGCAGCGTTCAGAAGTTCATTGACTCCTAGCATCCGACGAGGCTGCAACTGCCCGCCCTCTGACCGCTGTGTTGAGGATTCGCATCCCATACTGGGCAGCCCGTGCGAGTCCATATGAATCAGAGTCCGGCCTCTGATGCTGTCATGGTAAGAATACCACGGCGCAGGAGGAGCGGTAGAATGAGGAGATGTGGAGGTCTCCGGAGGTAGAGTTAGAGTTGATGATAGATTTTAGAAGTCTCAGGCTGATGCGAGGAGGGAAATAGATGGAGATGGGATTGCTTCCAGGAACTTCTCTCTGGCCCTTCTCCCGTTGCAGTTTCCTCCTGATATGTTATCTAGAAGAGCCTTTTCATTGTTAGAAAGTGTAAATCTCCTCAGACCCAGATAAAGATGGAAGATGGATCTGTAGGAGGCAGGGTAGAGTAGATTACATATTCTCCTCAGCAGCTTTACCTTTGATGGATTGTGACTGGCGGCGCAGCTAGGCAAGACAACCGACGGCTACGTACCCATGTCATCAAGGGCATGGAGGATGCGTGTGACTCTATGAGTCGGGGAGAAATAATCCCTAACTCTATGTTATAAAGGTCTTTGGGATTCTTCGATATTCATACATCAGACTTGAGACCAGTTACAAATAAGTGCGTGCCACTTTGCCTTGTTGTCGTCGGCATGTTGTTGTGTGGTCAAGTCCTCATCGATTAATCCGCAAGGTTGCACGACTAACCTGCTGTTTCAGAGTACTCCTTCCTTATCGCCAGCCTTATCAGAAGGCGGTGAAGCTTTCTGCCACATCTTCCCTCTCCTACACGATAAGGGACGAAAGGCCACAAAAAATATTGAGCCCCCGTTTGCTTTCAACGAATTGCTGCTTCAGCTGTGATAGATGGAACATGCTGCAATTTGCATCTCAGACACATCAACTTGGATCACAAAGACGACAAAAACCTAAAAGCCTCTTTGGACATCTCTTTTCATAAACTGGCCCTTATCGCTCACAGAATCCTAGACTAGAGAAAAGCACAAGCTGTCCACAAGTCTTGAAACCATATGTTACAGTATGCTAACACCAATGCCAAAAATAACTTGAGACTCTACGAACACGAAGATGCCAATCAAATAGATGCTCGAGAGATATTCTGCAAGAAAAACATCAAACGGTCATAGCCAGCCTGTGGTTCCCTTATTCCTCGTACTTGGCAACGTGGATAGCAATAGCTCTGTAGATCATGGTCAGTATTTCATTTTTAAAGAAGGAACAACGATATTCTACTAACCTTCCACTGGGATCGGTCTGCTCTGACCATGTTGGCGTCCAGCGCATGACGGTCTCGGCACAGTATGGTGGGAAGTGCTCGTCGAACATGCATCTGTACCAGTATGCCTCCTTGGAGTCTGGGATATCAGTGCCCCACTCGGGCTTTGGGTTCTTCATCATCTCATCGGTAACATGAAGCTCTGCGTTGTCCTTGAGAGCATCAATCCACCCGTAGCCAACACCATCAGAGAACTGCTCCTTTTGCCTCCAAAGGATGTTATCTGGGAGATATGGGTCCTCAGGTGTGTCGAATGCCTTTCTGACAATGTACTTCTCGATGCGCTCGTCGGTGATCATCTTCTCTGCTGGGTCAATGTTCATCGACACCTCGAGGAACTCCTTGTCCAAGAATGGAACACGAGCCTCCAATCCCCAAGCCGAGGTTGACTTGTTAGCTCTCAGGCAATCAGAGAGATGAAGGTTCTTAACACGGCGGACAGTCTCTTCGTGGAATGCCTCCTTATCTGGTGCGGCGTGGAAGTAGAGGTATCCACCAAAGATTTCATCACTTCCCTCACCGCTAAGAACCATCTTGACGCCCATAGCCTTGATCTGTCTTGCCAACAAGAACATAGGTGTGGAGGCACGGATGGTGGTGACATCGTAAGATTCGAGATGGTAGATAACATCGGACAGAGCATTGAGGCCATCCTCAATGGTGAAGGTCATATCATGATGCTTGGTGCCTAAGAACTTAGCAACCTCCTTGGCAGCCTTGGTATCTGGAGATCCTGGGAGACCAATGGAGAAAGAGTTGAGTTGCGGAAGGTATGTGAGGGTGTTGAGGTTGTTATGGTCGTCAATACCAACAAGGCCCTCTCCGTGATCTTCGTCGACATTCTCCTTTGATTCATCACCCTTCTGCTCCAGAATCTGCTTCTTCAAGCGCAGTGTCTCGCGCTGGGCAATAGATGCAACCAAACTGGAATCGAGACCTCCAGACAGCAGAACTCCGTATGGTACCTCAGCCATCAAACGCTTGCGAACTGCCTTCTCGAATGTCTCGCGAAGAAGCTTCAGGTCCAATGGGGTTGTTGGCACTCTCTTCTCGTCCCACCAAGATGGCTGGAAATAGCGTGTAGTCTTGTCGGTTTTCGAGTCGTAGACATGTCCTGGTGGGAAAGAAATAATCTTGTCGCACACTGGGAAGAGCGCTTTCAGCTCTGATGCGAAGTAAACAGCTCCTGGTGTCTTGGTTGACCATCCTTGGTAAAAGCTGGTGACACCAATTGGGTCGCGTGCTGCAATTGTGCGGTCCTGCTTCTTGTCGTAGAGGACGAAGGAGAACATGCCGTCGAGGTATTTCGGCGCATCGATATCATGTTCAAGATACTAATAGCTGCTTAGCCCGTGCTAATTAGAACAGCATCCAGCTCGACATACCAGTGGAATAATGACTTCGCAATCGGAGTGAGTCTTGAAATGATATGGCTCCTCAAGAGACTTGCGGACGACTCTGTGGTTATAGATCTCGCCGTTGACAGCCAATGCGATGCTCTCATCTGCGTTGGTGAGGGGCTGTGCTCCGCTCTCTGCGATGTGTAAGTTTCGTTCTAGATAGGTCTTCGAAAGCGCGTTTCTTACCGACGCCGACAATGCTCAACCGCTCGTGGACGAGGACTACAAGCTTGTTAGCTTTCTTTCAAACAAAATCTTTGATCATTGCCGACTTACTTGTGTCGTTTCCAATGTAGTTGCCACCTGCAATATTTGTTAATATCTTGGTCTTTCTCCCATGATCTCCGGTGACTCACTCCAATCTGGTCCACGGTGACGGATCCTGTGAATATTGTCAATATTTCCAATTGCTCCTATAAATGCTAACAGGAATACTCACTGCTTTGCCATCCGCAGCGCGGTAGGCTTGAACTTTGCGACATCAGGGTGACTGTTCTTGGTGTCAGTGGCCACTCTGCAAAATCTGTCTGGAGCTTCACAGAATGAGGGGTGGAAGTTGCCCCGCCATGGATTACACCGTGTGCAAAGGGCTGGGAGACTTACTGATGGCAAGCAAATATTCCGCACATCTTGAAGTATGTCTTGGGAGACTACGAGAAGCAAGAGGCAAAGAGAGGAATTATGCGACGGAGGGGTATGTCGAGTGGTGAAATGTTCCTGCCAAGGAGGAAGATGGCATAGATAACTTTAACAGTTTTAGATGGTTGCTCTCGCCAATCTCTGACTCGTCCGTCCCTCTAGGACCTCGATTGGATGCGGCCGACTATCGGCGGCAAATGTTGGCTAGGCCATTCCACTCTGACTCCTACGCCGCAAATAAATTTGGTGGGATTTCAAATGATGGCTTGTAAAAAAATATGGGGTTTAGGGCGATATGGCTCTGCTTGTACATAGCTCAAAATATACTATTGAGTACCATGGTATCTCACAACATGATATTATCGACGGTGTACATACGTATGTAGGTATGCAAATAGTGATTTTTGCCATACCTGCAATAATTACGTATCGATCCTATGAGGTAGATAACCGTTGTTGCGCTGGCAGTGTATGTAACTACTGTCCAAGTCAATTCGACTGCGGCAACGGAGACAACAACCAATATCTTGAATAGACAATAGCGGTGTGAAGCCCTCGCTGCCTCGTACAGATGCCGCCCTGCCATGTAGTGCCACTGCGATAAGGATCTCATGGTTTCCCATCCTATATGGCTTTTGCCAGAAACAATAAAACCGTTAAACCCTTTTTCTCAGCAAAACCCCGTAACGCCTATGCAAGCCTTTCCACAATCCAACAAGATTTTCCTGTGCAATGTCCACTGTCCAACGTCTACCCAGCTCGTCACAGCATATCTACGGCGCAGGGTTCTCTCTGACGATCCTCTTGACTTTGGCTTCATATGCTGCCTTGTCTTTCTTAAAGAGGTTGTATGCATCCGCCTGCGCTGGCGAATCGGGATTTGGGTCATCGAGAAGATCTTGGACGCCCAGCAAGATCTGCTTGATCGTGATTGCCGGCTTCCAGCCTTCCTCCTCGTTCAAAATCGACAAACAGACGGTGCCGGAAGGATAGACATTGGGATGGAAGAGTGGAGGAACGAATTTGCCTGATTTTATTAGCTGTAGTAATCGAGCACACGATCTCGCTGCGACTTACACTTTGGCGGCTTCGTCGGGTACTCTGCGAAAATAATCAGCTCCAGTCTTGACAAAAGATAGATCAAGGGTACTCACCATCTGGGAAGATGACGCTCAGCTTGAAAAGGCCTCCTTCCCACAACGTCTTGTCTTTGCCAGGTATGCCGCACTCCCAATTCTTGAGATCGAGGACGCCTTGCGCGTTGCGCTGAGGTTTTGCGTAGAATCCGAAAGGGTGGTCGCGGCGCCATTGCTTTCTAAATCCAAATATTAGCTTTGATCTATAAAGAAAGAGTGCAGGCTTTCATACCTCTCCTCCTGGAGACGATTCTGACACAGCGCCATCTCGGAAGGTGATGTTCAGCTACAGTTCTGCAAGGCTGAAAGGCTTGTTTTGTGATTTCGGACTTTGACAAAAACCAAGGGGATCCACGGGTTGATATGTGTTTTCAAAAGTCTAAAGACGAAGATAAAATCTTTCCACAGCCTACGACTGGTGTCGAGGTGAAGTCTAAAAGTGACAGCTGTGTCGCACCGCCGTAATGTTGCAATGGTAGACATGGAAACCATGAGCGGGAAATCGGCGGAAACAGGCCGCAACAAGCCGCAACCCCACGAAAGTTAATCGACCAGATCCAGCCTCGGTGCCTGTCTGTGGAGTAACAACCAGGGTTTCTACTTTCACATTCACCAATCTTCACTTTCAAGTTTGAAAATCTTCTCAATTAAATCCGTCACTACGTCCAACTTCTCTTTTGAGTAGTGCAGCATTCTAGGATTTATCGCAACCAAGATCAGATCAGAATCTATTCACGACTGACACCCCGCTGTTGACTCCACTCGCCCGATAAACGTCTTTCAGGCCGACAGCTACGAGCAAACACAAGATATGGCGACAAAGGCTGAGGACGTGGATGGTCTAGCAAAGACATCCCCAGAAGTTGCAGGAACAGCATCCAAAGATACTGAAGCAACTAAAGAAGCTGCTGAAGCGCAAGATGTCGTGCCACAGGCGATTGCGCCACCAAAGCCAGTTGAAGCTGCTTCCCTCGAGAATGCGCCAGATCCAGATGAGGATGACTTGGATGATCTAGATGGTACATACTTTCCCATGGAAGGAATACAATTATTTCAAAGCTAACGGCATCATTACAGATATGTTGGATGAGTTCTCTCCTTCCAAGACAGAATCCAAGAATGCGGCCCCTATCTCCTCCAGCCCTGGCAGACCGCCAGTGGCGACAGCTACCGATGAATCCTCAGATATCAACGACCTTTCAGAAGAGGACTTTGCAAAGCACTTGCAAGCTGGTATGGCTGACTTGCTTGGCGGAATAGACACAAACGTATGGAATCCATATATCAACTGGGTGCTCTACTAACATCTTCCAGCCGGAGCTTGCTGCACAGTTTGAGGACATGATGAATAAGATCACAGCCGGAGCGGGGCTTGGTGATTTTGGAGGATTAATCCCATCACCAGAGGCTGGTGAGCAATTGAAGGCGCCTTCTTCCCAGAAGGCACCAGCAGCAAGCGAAGAGTCCTTCCAAGACACCATTAAGAAGACAATGGAGAAAATCCAAGCATCAGGGGAACAAGCCACCGCCGCAGCAAAGGAGGAGGACACTGATGACATTCTTTCGGAGTTGCTGAAGCAGATGCAAGCCAGCGGCCTTGATGGTGAGGGCGGTGAAGAGGACTTCTCAAAGATGCTGCTGGGCATGATGGAGCAGTTGACAAATAAGGAGATTCTCTATGAGCCTATGAAGGAGCTGGACGATAAATTCCCAGCCTGGATGGAGAAGAACCGGATGACTGTTGCCAAGGTCGATTTGATACGCTATGAGGAGCAGCAGAGGATTGTTGCTGAGATCGTGGCGAAGTTTGAGGAGAAGACATACACTGATGCTAGTGCGCCTGATAGAGAGTATATTGTGGAGAGAATGCAACTTGTAAGGACGGCCCCATCTTCGACAATATTATACTAATATGTAATAGATGCAAGCAGCTGGTTCTCCACCGTCAGATTTGGTTGGCGATATGGCATCAGCACAAGAAGCATTTGGAGCACCGGATGAAAGTTGTGCGCAACAATGAAGACTGCCAGATCCAACATATTATATAGTACAGTCATACTGATCAGCGCACTGTGGACAATGCATACAAGACGCCGCAAACCCAACCCACTACCCAGATGACATCTTGCCAAGCCGTGCCGTAGCTGTAACCTTAACCACACTCCAAACACCGCCGCCTGTCCCGATAACGCCTGCAATCTCCCAGTACTCCGGAAAGAGGAATATGTTGCTCTAGGTCATATCCATCATATCGTGATCTTCCGCTCTGCCGCCATCGGCTTGCTGCGAGAACACGACCTTCTTATCATCATCCACGCTCATTTCCATAAACAGCTGATCGTACTCATCGTCGTCGCTTCCGTATGGAGTATTGTTGTCTTCATAGCATTGCTGCTGCTGCTGGTGTTGTGGCGGGGGCTCGCAATTCTCCGCCTCGAGCATCTCAAGCATTGCCTCCATCTCCGCATACTCTTGCAGCGCAACCTCATCCGCCATCTCTTCGATTTGGCTTTCCGGAATATTTCGTGAGAGCGATCGCGGAGTCTCGAAGTTTTCATAATCTTCCTCCTCTACGAAGCTTTCGCATGCCCGTGCCTCTCTAGCTCGCTTCTCCTCTCGCCGTCGCTTCTCTGCCATCCAGATAGCGCGCATAATCTGAGCATCTCATATTAGCCTGGGATCATCCATACATCACTAAATCAGAAGGTCTGAAGATACCTCATCATCGCCGCCCCTTTTCTCCCACCGCTTCTCCTCACTATCCTCGCGTACCCTTCTCAAGAAAAGCTTCCGCCTCGTTTCCCGTCCATCATCACTGTCTCTGTGCACCAATGGATTCTTCTTGACTATCCGGCGCGAATATGCATTCTCATCACGCGCTTGTTTGTTTTGGGGAGTGGGCGAGGACATCTGGAAATTGGCGTTTACGTTGCCATCGCGGGGCGCGAGGGGGGAGGTGCGGAGGGGCGACGAGGAGAGGGGCGAAGATACAATGGGCGCGTAATATAACGGTTGAAATGTGTGTTGAGAGATTGGAGGGAGTGCGGCAAACATCTTTCGTGTTGATAATGAAGGATTGTGGTGAAGTTGGTGAAGATGAGGCGTGATGGAGTTGGGATGGATGTCGCGGTTGGGGCTGGGGAAACGCGATCTCGCGTAAAGTGGGCTAGCCTCTACCATGCGCTTTGAGTTATGATTGCAAACCAGGGATCATGGAGATCAGAGAAACGCCAGAAAAAGTCGGCCCCGAGAACTCACTGGCATTTCAACTAAGTAATAAGTAATACTGAAGCAATGTATGTGGTTGGTATAGCAGATTTCCTGATTTAGGACTCTTAGTCTCCGCAAACATAGTAAGATGCCATCCAGGCAATTATTCCAGGCAATATAATTGCCAAAAAATGTTAATATGCAGACGGATCACGATTTCACAAATATTCCTCTAAAATGGTCGGACGCTTAGGATCTACTAGAGGGATACACATATTTTTCAGTCCATGAACAAGGGTCGATTCCGTAGGGTTTGGCTCTGTGAATGAAGGATTCCAATCTTCCAACATTCGAGTGCTCCTGTGGGTTCTGGACTGAATGTGCATATGCTGTCCTTCGAGTTGCATATCAAGTATAGCCGAAGAATTCTACCAAATTCCCAACTGCATCTGATCCGGCATGCCCAACGTCGAGAAGCAACTGACTCCGGTCCCCAACAAACGTCCGGTGTGAGGTCAGTTTGACATGATCGCAAGGGTTTGGCATCGCTGTGCAGGCGAGTACAGAGGGCCATAAAAGTCGATCGACGCAGCCGAATTCGAATAATTTCGAAATGTTGCCAACTGTATGCGGGGTTCGTTGGCAGCGCACATAGAACATATCACAAGAAAGTCCGGAACCAAGTTTGTCATGTAAGCGTTCTCATTCTATAGAGCCCGCCCGTCCAGCCAGATACTGCACCGTGGGACAAAAAACCGTGGCCATGCAAGGTAAGTACAGACAGAAAGAACAGGAAATCGCTTAGTCGAAGAGACCGAAACCCATATCCTCGTCGGACTCCTCCTTCTCTGTAAAGTTGTTAGCCTCTCTGTAAACACATCTGAAGCTGCGATATTCTTACCCTCCACCTTCTCCTCCTCAGCAGCCGCTTCTGGTGCAGCAGCCGCACCGCCAGCACCAGCAGCTGGTGCGGCACCACCACCGGAACCAACGTTCAGGAGGAGGTCCTTAACATCCTTTCCCTCAAGAGCCTATTCCATTATGTCAGTTATGGTGATTCCTCCAAAACGTCCCCAGCATATTGTGCGCACCTTGGCGAAAAGGGTGGTCCAGATTGGCTCGACATCGACGATCTTTGCGGCGGTGATCAAAGTCTGGAGCTTCTCGGCCTTTAAAATGTCAGTGGCTGTCCGAATTCTGAGCGCGCCTTCAATGGTGCCCCCATGTAGGTGAGTGTGTGCATACAGTGATATCGACACCATCATCGGCGAGGATCAAAGCGGCGTAAGAGGTTGCGAGCTCGGCGTTCGACATTGTGAAGACCTGCGGGTGCTGCAATTAGATTCCGTTATTTCTGGCGTCGAGAACAAGATCGCTGTAACACTTACAGGACAGAGTGTTAACTTGTCGATATGGTGATGCGAAATGTCTTTGATGGCTGGTCGCGGTTTCGTTACAAGATCTAAAATCTGTGCGGCGGATGCCCTAATCGTAGATCCACTTGTTCAAGGTCAGGCTGATTGGGCAAAAAGCCGAACGCTTGGGCCAGTTTACGCTTATCCTCTCTCGGTAAAGTGCAGGAATTATGATCCCCCGCTCTGTCCACCCCTCATCAGCATCTGGACAGTATCAAGAAAGTTCCGTCACTAATCGTATCAAGATTTACGATCCAACGTAATTCCATAGAACACATTGGTTTCGAGAAACTTCATCTTTCATTTAGAACGTTCAAGCTCGCCTCCTACACCAGTTTATGATTGCCCGATCAGCATGGCGAACACCCCAGTACTAAGCATGCCTTTGGATCCGCGAGAACAGCCGATCCTCGATGAATTGTTGCTGATACGAGCCGACTTGGACCTATTGAAGCAGGATCGATCTACATACATCAAATCATCGACAGTTGTACCTCTATATGACAGAGTGGTGGATCAAGTCACAAAACTATCTGCGGTTAGAGAAGGCCGTCCGAATGTGCAGAACAAAGGTATGCTTCAGCCTTGGATCACTTATGTCTGCCTATAGCCATTCTAACGGGATGTCCTTAGTCGATCGAGTACTTGATGGATGTTTTCAACTCCTATCCTTATTCTTCATGACCATTGGAAAGAACAATGAGGCACCGGCAGCATATGCTCTGACATCGACCATCAAGAGATTACTGGACCATCTCACCGAATCGAAGGTCTACTCTGCGAAGGATCTCAATCATATCTCCCATACTCTAGCCTCGCTTGATAGTATAATCCACAATGCCGAAGGTCTCTATCCCGACCGAGTTGTCGCTTTACTCGCCAACAGAATCACTGTCTGCCGACAAGCATGTGCCAGTCTCAAGGAGAGTGTTAAACATCTCGATCCTGGACTTGCTGAGACACACGAGAAATTAATATCCATCCTCCGATGCATATCACTCGCCAACACAAAAGCCAAATTCTCAAGTACCGAGGTGAAGAAATTCAAGGATCAAGCGGAAGAGATCAAAGCAGAGCAAGTCAATGGCCACTTCGCGACAGCTGTAGATGAGATACCTGCAGGCGATGATGAAGTTAATGAACTTCTCAAGCGGAGCTTGGCCTGGGCAGACATCGTCCTGGAGCGGAAAGGACAGATGCCAGATAACTTCAAGCCTATGTATGATGTACTTGTTAACATTCGAAACGAGCTTGAGAAGCTGTCTTTGACCCAAGCATGGTCGTTGCGAGAAACAGATCTCTACGACTACCAACGTCAGCTGGACAATATTGACGAAGCAAGAGTCGATGGCAATTTCCTTGACGCTGAGGGGAAGCCCGCGGAACTCTACGTACAACGGACCCTATTGTATTTGATTCGGAGAAGCTATGGTTATATATATTATCTTATGGTATCTTCTGAGCCGGTCTCAGAAGCTCTGCAGCCAATATATAATCAACTCCAGACCCTCAAGAGGTGCTTGATTGAAGTCAAGGAAATGGGCGGCGTGAGCTCGCCTCGAGAGCTCTATCCTTACAGCATGAAAGTGAGTATTCCCGTACCCATCTGAAGACAGTGTACTGACCGCTTGAAGCTCAATTCCATCGACAATATGAAAGTAGATGGAAAGTTTATGGTCAACGGAGACATCCCAGAAGGTCAAGCGAGCGTCATTGAGCTATTGGCTGAGTGCTTTGAACTTTGTTATGAGCTTCGTATTGCCGCTGAAGGGGAGGAGAATTGACTGAAGAGAGAATAGGTGATTGCTTGAAAGCTTGGCGTTATGGTAAAGGATTCCTCTCCGTGTGAGCATCTAATGATAAGGATGGCGATTTGTAACAATGGGTGGATGATGGATGGATGGATGGATGGATGGGGGATGGATGGCCTTGGTACCAATCGGAGCTGTACTGTTATAACTTACCCAGCGGAATTGATTTGATGCAAGCACTATAATACACCTTGGTGGATGCCTCCGCAATCTTTTACTTCTATAATCACTTGACCTGCCTGCACCTTTAACTTAAGACTTGTGCTTAAAGATGAGAGCAGCGTGCCCTATTCGATTTTTGTCTTCATGTGATGTCTTTGTTTGTCACAGTGTCCATTGACGTCTACAGAAGAGAGAGGTTGCAGTGAATGGCAGGCGAACCAGTGATGGCCCATGCAGGGTGGCCCTAGTCCTCGATAGCAACAACTAGCGAGTGGTAGCAACAACGACTTTCGAAGCTTGACGACATAAACTCCCACCACAATACCTACATACATCTTCTCACAGACACTGAATATCGCTCTGCCTCTGTCTAGAAACTCGTTGCCTTTGCTTCGTCTTTCAGGTACCATACATTCGCTACGAAGCTAAAGTCTTTGGCAGACTCTCCCAAACACCCAGAGAGATTTACGATCGGTGCAGCGATCATGAACGCTTTGCTGCAACAGCACCCAACGTTCTTTCCCCATCACCACAATACCCCCCGACGCTCTTCTCCCATTTCTCGTATGTTTTTTTCTCTCCATGTATCTCCTCTAACATGGTTTCCATGGCTGACATCTGTCGCCACCTTTTAGCCACCCATCTATCCCCAGGCATGGCTGCTCGCAAACGAAAAGCAGACGATGATCTCGACCCTCGATCTTACGATGAAGACATGTCGGTCTCTCCTCTTGCTTCCCCCTCCATAGCAGCTCGCCACCTCGCCCGTCCATCCAAGAAAGTTAGGAACAACGAAGTCACAGGCAGACCGCTCGCTCTGTCCCGCCTCCTCGAAACCCTCGATGCAGACTCCTTGAGAGGCCTTCTACAGACGATCTGTGACCGTCATCCACAGATCGGACAAGAAGTCGTCACATCAGCACCAAGGCCGTCTGTTTCATCAACCCTCGGTGTTCTGGAACAATATCAGGAGAGGTTACGACAGGCTTTTCCTTTCGGCAGCAATACTGGCGACTACGCATATAATCGTGTTCGAGTTCAACTGTCACAGCTGATCGAAGCTATCACCGATTTTGTACCACACTACCTTCCGCCAAACGAGTCCCAAATCACCATCTCCCTCGAATTTCTGGATGGCGTGACCAATATCGTTCACCAACTCCCTAACTGGGAAAGTGTAAGCCACAGACATCACAAAGACAACGCATACGACGAGATCTCACAAGCATGGGCACTCGTGATCAGCGAAGCAAGTAAACGTGGTGGAGGCATCCAACTGCACAACGGAGAATGGGATCAGAAGTTGCAGAAGCATAACGAGCAGAGTGGCGGACGGATGCAGACAGCTGTCAACGCATTAGGATCGAACTTAGGCTGGATCGGTGCCGGCGGATCAAACAATAACTCGACGTCCACCCCAAGTAATGACCCGAACTCGATTCGCAACCAGCTGTTCTCTGGCACATATGGCATGAATCCGGTGCGTGTGGGACCTTGGTAAATAGAGAACATTTTCTTTTACATGTCTGGCTCACTGTTCTCTCGGTAGCTGGAATGGTAGATAAGTAACGGGTTTTCGACGACACAACGTTTTGAGGGGCTGCATCCGAAGAGAGGAGGAGAATCGATAATGCACGAAAGGGGGAAAGCGAACTACTGGATTGTATGCATGCATTTCTTGCGCCTTTTGCATGTTTTACTATCTGGGATGGTGTTCAATATTCTGATGCGGGGAAGCATCTTACGACCTTACGATTGAGAGAATTCATTTGATCATTGTGTGCTGGGGAATTTCTGCATTTGACAATGGGGTAATCATGCACGAGCTGCACACGGCAGAACTGGGCGTTTTGAGCCTGAGATACGGTTCGGTACAGAGGCGCTTTTTTGTTTGGGAGGTATATATGCGGTGAGAGATGGGTGGATGAGTCTGCCAGAGGCTTGAGGAGAGGCGATGTTGGAGACAGAACCAGGTGGCCAGAATGCAAGATTAGAATACGCTTTCGCAAGAATCAACTTTTAGCGGCGCGAAGCTTCTTCGTGCTCTGACCCGTCATTCTTTCATATATTGTATCTAGAAATCCTTCTGCTCTACTCCAGGGATGCCTGGCTACAAGTTTAATCCCTAAATAAATGTAAAAAAATTTAACTAAATTAACTCGAAGTCGTGAATCACCAATAAGGCCCTTGGAAGCCATAGGGACTGTGTAGGGGCAAAAGTCGGTGAGACTTCAAGGGCTGCCCTGTCATACTACCGTTGAATGTAGGATACAGAGATTCAGTGTGCTTTATGATGTGATGTATTATCATAGACGTCGCCGAGGCAGCAAGGCTGACTAACAAGGCTGACAAGGCTTTGAATTAGGGATAGAGTTGGCCAACGGCTGCAAGTTTGGTGAGGGATAGAGCGAGAGTAAGAGTGAAAATGATACTCATGGAATATAATAGCTGTTGTCTCTGTGTTAATCGTTTACCACTGATTTATATTCTGTATCGAACTAGAATGCGAAAATAAATGATTCAATATGTTCTCTATTTATGTGCTTTTGAAGCTGAATATATTTGAGGGAAATAATGGATGCATAGAAATAAAAACACCTGCAATATCGACATGACCTTTTTACTACACTCTGTTATCTGCTATTTGAACCGGTTCAACCCTCTCTAACTCTCAAATCCATTAATCCATCTTATATAATCTTGTACTCTGATATCATCAGTTCTCTCACCCACCTCCCACCTCGCTGCCCGCGCCAAGTCTTACTCAGCAACCCCGTCCGACGTCGCTGGCGCTCCACCCCACGCAGCACGCCAACCTCCTCCCCTCCTTTACCCCACCAAATATGACGTCCAAGCTACCACGACTCTCTCTGAAAATCCTCATCACACCGCCCAAAGCCATCCGCCCCACCCTCCCCAAATCCAAAGCACATCAGCTCAGAGCCATGGCCTCCACAGCCGCACCGCAGAAGATCGACTGGCTCGTCATCCTCCCTGACCAAGTTGGGAAACTGGATGCGAGGATGGCCGTGAGACCGTGAGTTGGCCTCGTTTGCTGTTAACACGGATGGATTGTGCGAATGTGATGCTGATGATGGGGAAAGTGATCATCTCAAGAACTTGACACCGAAGGTCGATGCGGGATTCTGGAAACTCGGCGGTATGTGGATTTTTGTCGTCTTTCTCCCTTCCTTGCCTTCTTTGTGGACGCTCCTCTCTCACTGTCTACCCGCTGAGCACTTTGCTATGTCGCTTTCTCCATTGTAGCACGAGATGGGTCAGGAGCCAGATACTGATCGACTTATAGGAGCAACCCTTGACGAGGCGCCCAAGGAAGGGGAGGCATTGAAGATCAATGGCTCTTGCATGATCGCGCATGCGGCGACGAAAGGGGAGGTGATCGAGGAACTGAAGAGGGACGTCTACACTAGCGGCGGAGTGTGGGACTGGGAGAAGGTATGTTCGGTCTCCAAGTCACGGGATCCCGTGATGAAAAGGGAGCAGGAAGAGAGGATGTGCTGATGATGTGCTCTAGGTGCAAATCTGGCCGTTCAAGGCCGCATTTATCAATCCATGAAAAGTTGGAGTGATGAAAGGAGGATTACACGCAGATGTGGCTCGTTATCGTAATGGGATGAAGAAGGACCGTTGTGTACGCGTTTCCCAAGGCTGCGATATATCCAACTAAATACTCTTATTCTAGCGCAATGCCGTTTACTTCCCTATGCAAAGGACCTCTCTTAAATTCATCGATTGCCGATCTATGAAGACCTGCGGAATCTCTGCCTGACTCATCACTGTATCCCCCAGAATACCCCAGTGCTCCCATCCCATGCCCTGCGCCCAGGGGCTCTCTATCCATTCATCTCCTGTACGTCGCTCAACTCCCTATCCTCTCCAAGGACACATCCAAATTTTCAGAACACTGTTCTTCAACTTCTCACTACAATCATTCTCCGCTTCACCGCTTCCCCTGTTACTGCTCTCGCATAACTTGCTATCTCAATTCTGCTCAGCCCATTCAATCAGCATAGGATCTCAACAGATAGCAAGTAATATCCAACCGGCCAACGCAGAGACATATAACCCTCGGGGCTGCGAGAGAGTAGACTCAAAGACACCGAGGACACTGATGAATGGCAAAGATGCAAATTATATACTCCATAAATCGTCAAATTCATGGAAATATTTTTCATCTAAAGCTTGATGACTTTTATGTAACCTTTTGCGTATACTTTACATTTTACATTTTCCGCAGATATGCCCGCGCCGCTCAATTCATTTTTGATACCAACCTGTCACGCATGCTCCAAGTCGTCCAATATGCAACTCCAATTTATCTTTGCAAAACATCACCTCGCTATCATCGCCTTTACGCACTCTTCTCCGCCGCCGCCTTAGCCAAAAGGTTCAAGGCACTACCGGCCAACACAAATCCAGCCTGATCCGGACTGAACGTGTGCTTCGCCTTGATCTCGAACTCCTCTCCATTCTTCTTCGTAACCTTCAGGCTAACCTCGCCCTTGCCGCCATTCTGAAGCATCTCATAGAGACCCACAGTCTCAACCTCATCACAAGCATCGATAAGGTCATAGTCCGACTCGTTGGCGAAGGTGAGAGGGACGACACCCTGCTTCTTCAAGTTCGTCTCGTGGATTCTCGCAAAGCTCTTCGCCAGGATCACTCTGCCGCCGAGATATCTCGGCTGAAGTGCAGCGTGCTCGCGAGCGCTTCCTTCGCCGTAGTTGTGCTCGGCGACGACGAGCCACTCCACGCCTGCGTTCTTCCATTTCTCTGCGAGCTCAGGAATGCCGGACGTGGTGCCGTCGACGTCGTAGGCCACGTTGACTTCACCGGTCGCTTTGTTGACGGCCGTGATCAAGGTGTTGGCGGAGATGTTGGGCAGATGGCCCTTATACTTGAGCCATGGACCGGCGGCGGAGATGGTGTCGGTTGTGCACTTGCCCGTGACCTTGTAGAGAACACGAAGACCCTTGAGGTTGTTCTCTGGAAATGGCGCGAATGGCTCAAGTAGAGCCAGACGGTCGGATGTAGGTGATACAACGACTGGAGTTTCTGGGCTAGGCTTACCAGCGATGGGTTGGAAATCCGGGTTTCCAGCCTCGAAGCCGGATTTTGGGAGTTCAGAGCCGGAAGGTGGGGAGAATGTGAATTGCTCTCCGGAGGGAGTGGTGATGGAGTCGGTGAGAGGGTTGAACGAGGTAGATCCGCCGTAGGCCATGGCGGTGACGATCTCAGGAGAGGCGAGAAAGTTCATGGTATCTGGGTTTCCGTCGTTGCGGCCGCGGAAGTTGCGGTTGTAGGATGTGAAGATGGCGTTTAGCTCGCCCTTCTTCGGGAGGGGAACAGACTCGGTGGCGGTGCGCTTCCATTGGCCGATGCACGGTCCGCAAGCGTTGGCAAGAACAATACCGCCGGACTCTTCGAAGGTGGACAGGGTAGAATCGCGGTCGAGGGTTGCACGGATTTGCTCAGAACCGGGGGTGATGAAAAAAGGTACAACGGGAGTAAGGCCTGCGGCGGAGGCTTGCTTGACAAGATCTTCGGCACGGGTCATGTCTTCGTAGGAAGAGTTTGTGCAGGAGCCGATGAGACCAGCAGAGACGGACTCGGGCCAACCGTTCTCCTTCACGGCAGTGGCAAATTGAGAGATAGACGTGGAGAGATCTGGGGTGAACGGTCCGTTCACGTATGGTTCGAGCTCGGAGAGATTGATGGTGATGAGCTGGTCGTATTCTGCCTTCTCGTCGGCAGCAAGAAGGTTGCGAACAGATGGAAAGGAGGCGATCATGCGGGCCTGACGAGCGATAGTGCCGCGGTGTGTAGACTCAAGGTATGGAACCATGCGCTGGGAAAATGGGAAGAGAGACGTAGTTGCGCCAACCTCTGCGCCCATGTTGCAGATAGTAGCCATTCCGGTGCAGCTCAGTGTATCGACGCCTGGGCCGTGGTACTCAATGATGAAACCAGTTCCGCCTCTAACAGTGAGCTTGCCTGCGAGATGCATGATAACATCCTTTGGTGAAGCCCAGCCACTCAATTGACCCTCGAGACGGACACCAAGGACCTTTGGTGCCTTCAATTCCCAAGGTGCGTCAACTAGAGCGTCAACCGCATCAGCACCACCAACACCAATGGCAATTGCTCCAAGACCACCACCATTCGGAGTGTGACTGTCTGTGCCAAGCATCATCAAACCTGGCGCAGCATAGTTTTCCAAAACTGTCTGATGAATAATACCAGCTCCTGGTGGCCAGAACTCAATGCCGTACTTCTTCCCTGCTGATTCCAAAAAGTCGAAGACCTCCTTATTGCCCTTAATAGATTCTGGTAGATCGACATCTGCACCCTTCTGTCCAACAATCATATGGTCGCAATGAATGCTTGCTGGAACCGCTGTCGAGGGAAGCTTGCAGGTCATGAATTGTAACAGCGCCATCTGAGCAGATGCATCCTGCATCGCCACTCTGTCTGGCTTAAGCTTGAGGTTGGCATTTCCCCGGATGTTGAGACCATTGTCTGTTCCTGTAAGGAGTGACTCCTCTGGGTTATCGAGATGCGAATAGAGAATCTTCTCTGCTAGGGTGAGTGAGCGATCATTGCCGAGCACACGGCGCACTTCTGTCAGCCTCTTCAGCAGTTTTGGATATGGTGGTGTCCGCGATGCTACATCTGGTTGTGGAGAGGCAGAGGCAGTGTTGACTGTGGCAAGGCTACGAGTGTATGGAGCATTGAGCAGCCTTGAGGGGTAGGAGATCTATGTGAAGAGTCAGATATAGGCTGCAACGGCGTTGATATGATGAGGCTTACCCTCAAAGCAGACCTGCTGCTCTGCAAAAGTCTACCGGCCGCCATGATTGTGGTGTATGTTGGAGGATTGAAGGATGTCAACGCCTGAACCTGAACCTCTCGAACAAAACAATTAGGTACATACAGCGGTCTCGGCGTTCCTGAGAACTTTCTGGGGAAGACCCCGGAGCTTTTTCTAAACTTTTTCGGTCAAGGCCTTTAGCCAAACGCCGATTGGCTGAATGATGTCTAGGCCGTGCACTGTACACTTCTCACTACCTAGGCAGGTACATAGGTACATACCTACATACTGACAGCCACACGCCATATCCACTAGACAATAATTAGGAACAGCACGTGACCATTCTCATAGATAGCAGGAACACCAAGCTCCCTCTATTCTTGGTGGTTTCTAACTTCCTGCTCCAACATGGCAGCATCATGATCAGCCTAATGATGTGCTCCTCCAACATCCATCCTCATGATCCTCATGATCCTCATCATCTAACTGATGCTAACTGTCGACCACATTCATTCTGCAACAGGCTTTGCTCTCGCTGCTGCTGCTGCTGCCGCCGCCGCCGCCGATGCAACTGGCTGAGCGGGGCAGGGCATGGCAGGGCATGGCATGGCATGGCATAGCCTTAGTACGCTCTTTGTTATTCGGTTCCTTGTGGCTCTGATGCTCTTCGTGGCCACATCCACGATACTCTGTTGTTCTGCGTCGACATACTAAAGCCCTTCATCCAAAGCCGATTCAGTATGCTCTTCGAATCTCTGGTCGTCTAGATCGAGGCACGCATCTCTCGTCCTTCTCCTCTTTCTTCCTCTTTCCATCATCATCGTCATCATCACTAGCACCTCAGCCATGGCCATGGCCCTCATCTTCTCTTATTCTTCTTTATTTCCAAGAGTCATAACGGTGTCTCCTTCTTTGACGCTGATCCTTTCTCCTCATATTCTTTATTTCCAAGTCATAACGGTATCCTCTTCTTTGATGCTGATCCTTTCTCCTCATATTCTTTGTTTCCATGACTTTCTTGAACACACGTATTTTTATGGCCTTTCTGAAAGAGATATTTCTTCCATGTTGTATTTCTTTCACTCACTCATTGCTCCTTAATTAAAATTGAGCCCTATGAGGATCATTTTCTTTCTGAGGTAGTTGCGTACGAGCTTCCCTAAGGTTGCTGTCCTAAGGTTGCTGTCCTATCGACACATGCCAGCCCATGTTTGTGCATTTAAGACAATAGATGGGTTTGGCTAGTGGTCGTAAACACTATGAGCTTTCCCATTATTGCATTTCCATGCCATGGTAGCTTCTTTCTTGTATATGAATGCATTGGCCTAGCTTCTCACAGATTATGTTATGCCATGTATGCCATGCCATGCCTAGACGCATATGAGCTGCCGTCTTCTCCTTCAGTCTCCACTAGACCTCACCTAGTCACAAACATCCAACAGCAAACAGCCTAAGGTATCTTATCTGTTGCAGTAGCAATGTCATGATGACATCTTGCCCTCTGTATGAAATGGATTATATTGGCCTGCTCTCTTTGAACATTATGCTGCATCTAAATGGTATAAGCTGGTGCCTTTCTCCTTCTGTTCAAGGGCAGGTACTTACCTCGGACCTGCGCGCAAGCAACTAAGATATCCTCACAAACTTAGTAAAGCCTTAGTGAAGAACCTTCCTTCTTCTTCTAAGAGACTCTCTTCTCTATATGAAAGATTAAAGACTATTCCAACTTTAAATGTTACACAATAGTCTCTGTTAAGGGATAATTGGATATAGTATACTTCGACAAGGTGGAGTGTTTTCCCACCAAAGTCCGCCAAACCCCCATAACGTGCTAATCAGTTACCTTGCCGTCGCCTGAGGCCGTTTGCCTTGCACCTTGCAGGTATAAAGCGAGATCGCACATTTTAATCAACAAAATCTCCTCCCTCTTTGTTTCGTTTTAACATCACAAAATTCGGACTTCTCAACCTCTGTACATCAGCATTGTCTGGTGGGCATTCTTCTTCATTGATCTTACGTATTCAAAGGTATGCACATCTTTCTTAACATCTCTCTCTGCCATGGCATCTAAGTTAGAGCCACCTTGAGCACCCGTTGGACTTGGACTAGATTGGGTCCACTTTGGATATATGATCATGGCTAGATATATCCTGTCACTCATGATGGCTCTTAAGCTTCATTAGGCTATGCTATCTTCATGGACTTGCAGTTTGCTAATAGTGCATGATTATCATTCTTTTCAATTTTGCTACAGCTTATAAGATCTTGCATATACCTAATATAGATCTTGGCACATCTGCATGCTTGATATGGGGTATATAACCATAATGTATCACCATTTAGGCTTTGCATCTTTCTTTAGATATTAGCTAACCTATTAAAAATAGACTTACTTTGTTGACCTAAAGCATCAGGATTCTCAACCACCTTAGGCACTTCCGTGATCTGTGGCACAGTCATGGAGAGCCTAGGTGCTCCACTAGGTGGCCATATATGTCCTACAGATAATCATTCTCCTGCAGGGCATGCACAAGATGGTTCATCCCCATCTGCTCCAGTTGATCAAGTCCAAGAGGCGATGCTTGTATGGTCATTCCCAACTCCTACACCTCTTACCACTAACTTTATGTGTTTTGAGCCTGCGCTAATGTTGTTGCCATATAGAACGACCTTGGAGCTATTAGATTGAATAATCTCACGTTAGAGGACAACAAGAAAAGACCGCTTCCCATTACTCTAGCAAATCAAGACAAGAGCAACAGCCAGGATCCGGACCCCAAGATAAAAACACTTATTAAGCGTTATGATAATCAAATCATTGCCTGGCAGAGTAGGAAATTCTACTATTCGTTGTAGCACTTTTTGCTGACACCATGAAATAGATTACAAGCCAAATGATGTTGATCCGGCAGATCGGTTGTTGGACAACTTGGACAATGGCCAGTCACACCGCTCTCACTTGCAAGTTGAGCTTGCTGCCTCAAAAAGCAATGCAGGCCATTCATCTCGTGGTGGTCGTGCTGGCGGCGTTTCCAGAGGTGGTGGCCACGTTGGTCAAAGGTAGGAAGCCCTTTTTGGCATTCTGGGCTATGCTAATACTTCTACAGCTCTAGCAGACTTGATAACTCACGCGGAGATCGGGGTCCTAAAGCTTCTGTTGAGGAAATTGAAGCTCTACTTCGTCTTCCTAAGGTCATTGCTGGGTCAGTTCCACGCGATTTAGATCGGCCACAGGGAAAGTCCTTCTCTTCTCAGGATAGTACAGCAACTCGTGGTGGCATGCCAACTCCAACTCGTGGCACATCAATTCGTGGACGCACATCAACTCGTGGTACTCATACGGCAAACGACAGATCTAGCCAGAGCAAGTCTACATCCACGCCAACACAATTGTGGTCTCTGGCTACGCCCGAGACTTTTTTCGGATCTCGCACTGCTACCCCAGCAATTCAGCCACCAGTTGCTGCCAATATTCCCCCTGCACCCCCTTCAGAAACTGTGGTAGTCATTGAGGAACCATCCACTTTTGATACAGCTGACTCTGGTTACTCTGGTCAAAATGAGGTTTTTTCAACAAATGTAAAGTTCGAAGATTTTTCTGAAATGGAAGATCGATTTGTTGAATGTTGCGATGGCATTCTGACTATCTTTTCAACTCAAGATGGAACTTTCCATCTGAAACTTATCCACAAGAGTGGGCAGCAATTTCTGCTCATTCCTTTCACATTGATCGCTGCTTATAGCATCGAGAGCAAGGTCGACGAGGACTCTGAGATCGAATATCTGGTAATCAACTTGCGCAATTCAACAGACTCTGGAGACATCTCCACGAGCTTCAGGTTGAGAACTCTTCGGAAGCGATCCTGGAATGAACTGATGACAATTATACGCCAGAACATCACAGCACCAGTTGATGCTACAGCTTCAGCAGTCAGACCTACCCATGAAAATGGAGTATCAAGCGTTCAAGTTCTGCAAGAAGAACTCATCTCTGTCAACGATGTTAGTGACTCAATTACTCCAGAGCAGGGGCCTGACGCGGGTGATTCGGCCAACATGAGGGACATGTGGACCTTGAAAGACGAAGAGAGAAAATTGGCAGAGCGCGTCGTTGAGTCCACTATGCAAGGCATGGCTAAACAGGCCGAGCAGGTCGAGAAGGCTGATCATTCATCATCTTCAGTTGCCAATGAGCCTATCATTGCACCATCAGCGGAACACATGGCCACGGCTCATGTTCTCAGGGACGACTCAACGCTGCCAGAGGTGAGCCTTCTTAGGTACGGCCGATCTGATATGTTGAGACTCAAAGACAGAGCTGCATCAATCGATATCAGTACCTTCCCTGAGGAGATTCGTTTATCTGATGCTCCCAAGATTGATGAATCTCAGGGTTTAGTCAAGAAGAAGCCGAAGAACAACGATGGCATCGATTCTTCCATATGGGCTGATGATACTCCTACGTCCACACAGACATCGAGCACTCATATAGCGAAGACCGAAAAGCGTGTCAATCGTCTTGCGCTTCAGAATGAGGTGTCATATTTTCCAAACGTTGGCAGCGCTAAGGCTGATGGTGTCGTCAACGCGGCCAAGCGTAGCGGCTCGTCATCCCGCCCAATGGTCAATAAAGCAGTCGCTGGCAGATTTCTCAACAGCCTGTTAACTCAAGAGCATCGCATTCGCAACGACTCCATTCATACGACTGAGAAGGCTACTGCCGGAAGAATCAGTCTATTACAGACCAAGCCAATTGCTGGCATTCTCGTTGAGACGCTCACAGATGGAGTTGCTACTTCTGGCCATGAGATCGCATCAGCGGCCAATGGTTTGCACACTGAGGTAAATAATAGCGCCACGTCTGCTGGTCGTAGCATCAATATGTCGGAGTTGAAAGCGACTCGGGCCATCATGTCCTCCATATATGCTAGTGATAGTGAGAACGATGACGTCAGCTCCTCAACTCGGGCAAAGCAATCCATTAGCAGTGCTGCTCGGCACACTGGAGGTTCAGCAGATCAGCGCACTTCATCTGCTGGTCATAGCATCAATATCTCGCAGTTGAAGGCAACTCGGGGTATTGAGTCCTCTAGATGGGCTAGCGACAATGAGGATAGGGCCACCGTCTCAATTCCGGCAAAGCAATCCACTGTCACTACTACTCAGCAAGTTCGAGGCTCAGCAGATCAGAGCACTCCATCTGATAGTCGTAGTATCAATATCTCGCAGTTGAAAGCAACTCGGGGCATTGAGTCCTCTAGATTTGCTAGCGATAATCAGAACAATGAGGTCGCCATCTCCGCAAGTCCGTCGGCAGATCAGAATACTTCATCTGCTAGTGGTGGCATTGATATCTCGCAGCTGAAGGCAAATCGGGGCATCGAGTCCTCTAGATTTGCCAGCGATAATGAGAATGATGGGATCCCCATTGTCTCAACTCCAACAAAGCAGCCCAGCAGCACTACTGCCCAGCACGTTTCAAGCTCGAGCAGAAGACTCAATGCCAGGAGTGCGACCTTCAAGGCCGGCTCACACGCTTCTCGTACTTCGGTCGACGGAGTCACCTTTTCGCCAACTATCCAACCCAACATATCAACTGGAATCGTTTCTGGCTATTCTCCACAGACGATTCTGGCATCACCAGTGGTTCGCTATCATGCAATCCCGCCACCTTCTACTCTCTGGGCCAAGGTAGCCGTGCCAAACCTCCAGCGTCCCAATGCCATCAAGATAACCGAGGCTGTCTTGATCAGCACACCCCATGAGGATGTCTCTGCTCCCAGCACCATCATTGCCTACGTAACCTACGCCGACGAGCTCAACCCAAGTCACATGAAGGAGACAGAGGCCGTTCTCATGTCTCCGCCACGCGACAGATCTCATAACTACTTCTATACCCATCTTTTCCCGGACTGGCACGCCCCTCCGTCGCCTGGCCAGCCATCTGCGCCCATGCCGCTGTACCATCCACAGCCGATGCCGCTTGCAGCCCAACAGAACTATCATCCGGCTGGCTATCCCTCAATTGCGGCAGTTCATGATGGCTTTCCCGCACACCAGCCTGTTTATCCTGTTGCGACGCAGCAGATCGCCACCGTTCCAGCTCAACTATTCAGTAAGGCCAGCCCCCGCGAGCGTGGTCCGAACATTCGTATTGCTGGTGCTACGCGCGTCAAAATTAGGTCACCGCTGTCGACTAAGCCATTGGCTCTTGCTGGTTCTTCGGAAGCAGCACAGGGCAAGGAGAACGACAAGGGTGATATTTAGAGCATCTCCAGATAAATGCGGCATTGGTGGATGGGAGTGAATTGTACGATAGTCGGAAAAATACTTTTATGTGACCATGGGGGATGGCTGTCATATGAAAAGCCGGACGCAAGGTCTAAGCTGCATAATACGGTTAAGTAATTGTGGCTGGAACTCGGGCTTTCTGTTCTCGAGAGGATAGCTGACCACAGAGTGAACTCGAGGAGGATACGAGAGGTTTTCGGGTCTTCTTTACTCACGAGATTAGCTCACACAGCAGTTGCACAAAGAGGAATGTTTCCGTCCTTGAAATTCAAGACACACAAGGATGGTTTAGACTAGACAATCGCCGCCTAAAGACGCGAAGAACTTTTACTGGGCATCTGATAGCTTAGATGGATTAATGAAATTCATTCTAAGCACACTGTGTTGTTCTGCCTGGTCGTAGTAAGGTGTTGTATTGTGTAAAGTAGTTTTGCGCTTGTCAGTTAGGAGCTCGGGGTATCGCGGCTGTGGATTCAACGATGATGACCTTTTCATTCTCGCTCTGATCTACTCTTCCTCTTATATAAAACTCCTTCTGTCTTTCACTACCAGCCCAAACTCAAAAAGCTGGGAACTTCTCCAATGAAAGAGGGCCATGTTGGCCGTGCGATGCTGTGCTCAATCGATCTCTTCCTTTTAATATCTCGATCACCAAGACACAAATACTCTTTGTCACTCCCTCACTCTGTGTGCATGGTGACAAGCCCCCAACATCAATAGCAAACTCAGCAAGAGAAGAGATATTCTTCGCCTAAGGTAAAGTAACAGTTAGACCTCCTGGGAAGAATTGCACAATAACAAGTATTCAACACAGCAAGCGCGCACATTAAAGCCATTCAAGAAACCTAAGTGCTCATAAGGCGAGTAATGACTGGGTATATCCATTTACAAACTCCTCCAGCGGGACACACCGTCACAGGCTCCCAATTTCTCTTTCAGACATCAATCATCTCCTCATCAGCACCCTGTCGCTTCTTTGCTAGAAACACCCACTGCCTCGCCTGCATCTCGGACACACCTCTTCCTCCTTCCTGCATATCACCACCCCATGCCCACTTCTTTCTCTCCATCCCCTTCCCAGTCGCTTTCCTTTCCTGCAAATAAAGCAACCCGCCTTCCACAACCGGCTCCAGATTCTTGGCCCTCGGGATCCCAAGCGCGTTCAACACGCCATCCTTTCCCTCTGCAACATCTGTCCACTCCTTATTCTGTCCCCTCATCCAACCTCTCGCCCTTCTCGCAGATAGCTCCTCAACACTAAGAACCTCGCCATATTGCCCTTTGCGTCCTCCTCTGGATGCGATGTGGCGGAGTTGTGCATGGTATGCTGGTTGGAGGGATAAACTCGCGAAACGGCCTAGACCCATCAATCCGTCATTCGTTTGGTGATATGCGGCGATAATGGCGTCGAGTTCTTCAGAGGTGTGCATTATATCGAGAGTACCGGCACGACGCTTTGCTTCGAGCGAACGGGGGTGCGGCGTTGAGCTGATCGGAGAAGTTGGATCTGAACAGGGCACAAAAGGAACAACTGATTGGAATTGAAATATGCCCTTGCGGCAGGGTATTTGGGTTTCAGACGATATAGTTTGAGTGTTTGATGATGTTGGTGGCCGAGGTGTTCCTGAGATTGGTTTAGAAGTGGATGATGCTTGTTTTGCGTACTCTTGAGAATTGAGCGATGAACTTAGCATGTTTTTAAAAGACTGTTCTTCGTGAGACTTGGTGGAATTGCTTTTCTGTGAAACAGAGTCGGCCACAGGCTCCTTCAAGGGCTGTGGCGCTACTCTTGCTGACATTGGTGCTGAGGATGTAGGTTGTAACACAGATGGTGTCTTTCCTTCTTGCTCTCGTTTCTTGAGTGACGGGCTTGCTACTAGAGTCTTCTTCTTAAGCTTGTTATGATGTTTCTCAGAAGTCGGAAGCTTTTTCAATGGTCCATTGTTGGATCCGCTATAATTAGGGAGCGCTGGTTGGTCAAATTCCGACTTTGAAGAAGTTTCGAATCCAGCCCTTGAATCGGAAGGATTCGCTGTTGCTTTCAGATGATCTCCAGCAATATGACGGTGACTGTCGGCGGCAGCAGGTCTTAGTAATGGTGGTGGGAGCTGAGTATCTCGGGTGTTTGAAGAGTTAGACTCGGGACGTGAAGTTGGCTTAATGACTTCCTTTGTCGTTGTTTTCATTGTCTCCCGTACTTCAGATGGAAGATTGTTAGCTTTCCTTACCTTCTCGACTGAAATAGTAGGAACTTTATTCTTAGGAGTTGCGGACACGAAACCACTCTTTTGAGGAAGATCAATCGCCATGTTTGAAGTAGCATCAATGAGCTCCTTAGGTATAAGGTATGAACTTTGGCGTGTGATATTAGTATTTTTCCTCACGGCACCGCCTCCTCCTGGAATTGGAGTTCTAAGTTGGTTATTGTATTTCACTACTTTTGACTTAGGGTACTTTAGAGAATCGCATGCATCGCTGTCGCTGTCTCTGTGATGAAATCCGCGCTTGCTCGATACTCCAGAGACTTCATGTAATTGGCTGGATTGCTGAAGTATTAGAGGTTGGACTAGATCATCGTCGTGCCTGTACCATTGTCAGCGCAAAAACCATTAGTAAGCATGTAAAACTCACATATAGGGATCATCATCATCATCATCATCATCATCATCTCCTGAAAAAATTGCACCATGGCGAGATGATGTCTGACAGGTGTATGGGGTATTTCTGCCAGGGGTTGCTGATCCGATTTTTCCTCTATTTGAAGGAGATAGTGAGCTGACCATGCCCCGAGGCACACGAGTCTCTCCTTCCCTAGACAAACTCAAGCTACGTTTTGGTGAGTGTGGTTGCTTGGGTTCCAGCCTCTTGTCATCTTCATACACAGGCGTTGCAGCCTTATCAGATCGGCCTCGAGGCTTTGCTTTATTCCAGAGAGGTTTTGACGGACCGGGGCCTGATTTCTTTGTATTGGCGTTCTCCTTACCCTTCTGGATCTTTGCAGTAATTTCACATATCTTGCACAAGTTCTTCTTGTTTCCCATGAAATATACAAACTTCTCGCAATTGCCACCAGCACATTTTGTGATAAAAGCTGCTGCTGCTTTTGTATGAGCCCCAGAAGCCTCCATTGAAGCAGATGCAGGAGATTTTGAAGACTTAGAGGAAGGTGGCTGACCACTCCTAGGTTGAGATGGCTCCATTGATCTGCTGATGCCCTTGCACCTAAAACCAACCCCTATTGCTACTGTTGTCAGCAAAGGCAAATTGCAGATTATGGATAGGAAGTCTACTAGGATGCTGGGGAATTTTGGTAGCATCTAGAGGTTCTGGATGGTATACACAAGATGATGATGACTCACTCAGGAATTGCCAAACACAAACAAATGGAAACGCCTTGATATAAGGAAGCTCTTAGGACTGGCCTTCTCACAGGACTCGAAGAAAAACATAACAACACAAATGAATATTAAGATGGCTGCGGCCATATAATGAGATAGAGACTCACGGTATCAGACGAGTTGAATGTGATAAGATAGGGGAATGACAAGAAGGATGGAATGATCTTTCACAAGTAGCGCAATGCAGTAGGGACTTGGGATGAGTCTCTCCCTTCTTGCACACATAACATGTAGGAGTTTTTAGAGAGGAAAAAGTTGAGTCACGTAGGTTGCTTGTGTCGGAATGCGTAGTACTCTGCTTCAAAGAACATTAGTAGAGGTTTCTCAAATGAACGAAAGTACTTCAAAGAAATGCTGTCTCAGGTCTTTTCAGTTTTCGATATTCAGCATTCTGCAACCTCAGCGGCTTCGAACCTTCTTCAAACCTCCAACAGTTGTTCTCTGCTACTTGCTGAGAAGACATCCTGATCAATTGACGCCTGAATTGCTGTCTAAAACCCACTTTGCACCGCGCCTTTGGCTCCAAATCATGACGTGGTAAATAGGGAGCTCCTGAAAGCGGTGATGTTGATGTATCCTTCGACTTCACTATAGCTCACTCACTTCTGTGAGCCATAGTCTTGCCTAAGGCCAAAGGACGGGTCTGATGCAGGGTGGCAACGGCAAGAAGCATCCTCAAGCTGACTGCAAGATATCTGATTCGTTCCAAAACCAGAAGGGGTTTCCGCAGTCTGACCTTTTACCAGATTGATCATCACTGACAGCAGTAACAGTAACGGAAGCAGAGATGAGATGTACACACCTTATTACGTATGCATTAAGCAGACTGTAGTTCATGCGTGTCAAAAGCTCTCCCTAACCACGTTGATCCGGACGTTGCAGGAGCTTCAAAGGAAGAAATCTGTGTTTGTGGTGTCAACATGAACATCGAGGATCGCATCCCATTACAAAATGTGGCAGGAAGTGAATCTCAGATGGGATATTTGCGTGGAGCTGCCAGACTTGCAGAGGGCGCGCGACAGGCGGTTTGCGCCTGCAGTCGAGACCATTTGGACGTGGGAAGCAGGATAGGTAGGATAGGTAGTGAGAAACTCTTATACACTTAGGAGAATAATAAAAGTCATGAGAGGAGATTACAAAGTGTTGGATCTCCAAGACGAAAATATGTATACAAACGGAATTGTTTCAGTTGCTCTCTTTTTCTTTGTATATACACAAACAAATAAACGCCACTATTACTGGACGTGAAGTGAAGCATGAAAATAAGGTTGACGCTAAGGAAGTACTGCCGGCGTAATCCGCCACTATTCTCGGACTAGCTCGTTATGCGGCCATCACCGAGGGGCTACATCTACATTATTCAATTTCCATGTGAATAGGAGAACAAGACATACTGCTTACTCGTCTGTCCAGCGGGAACTTCATGCTGCAGATTGTCAATGGATTTCTTAAAATCTGCCGTCGCCTCTGCGATTTCCAAAGGGCCTCCGTTTCCTTACACCTTCGGAGACCGAGTCGACGTTGATCAGTCAATCTGGACCCTTTTTAATGGGACACGTAGGGTAAATTGGTTCTGCAGCTGTATAAATGCTGCATTCTAACTTCTATCCTAGGAAGATGGTTCTAACTGTAGCATATTCTCTTTCGACGTTACCGCGAACAAGGCGCGGCTGCCTTTGGCAAGAAATGCGGTTAAGAAGCTGCGCACGCTTCGACATCCAGGTGTTATAAAAGTGCTGGATACAGTGGAGGTAGCTATACTCGCCTCACCCGGAGGAGCAACCACTGATGTTTGCGTGCCAGACAGATTCCTACATATATATTGCCACAGAGCGTGTAGTGCCGTTGAGATGGCATATCAAGCGGAAGAGCATGAGTGCTGAGACGATGAAATGGGGACTCTTCAGCGTAGCAGTATGCACAGCCTTCTATTGTTTTGCACTGTAAATATGCTAAAACCCTACAGCAAACTGTCAAGTTTATCAACGATGAAGCGTCTTCGATACATGGAAGCCTCAAAGCTGGATCAGTATATACGAGCGAAAGCGGTGAATGGAAGCTGGGCGGGTTTGAAGTCTTGAGCAGTTTAAAAGATGACGAAGCGATCATCTATGTATGTCCAGCTATACTCTTAAAAGGATACAGAGTGCTGACCTCTTTGCCAGAGTTATGGAAGTCTCATACCCGATTCAGCCCGCTACACACCCCCTGAATTGAAATCAGGTTGGGAAGCTATAAAACGAAATCCTGCAACAGCGCTCGATGCATATGACTTCGGAATACTGATATTTGAAACTTTCAATGGCGATTTTGTTGGGTCTGACCAGGTTGGCCAAACCAAGAGTATCCCACCAAATATGCAAGCCAGCTACAAACGGCTGGTCAATGCAAATCCAAAAGCGAGACTAAGTGTTGCACATTTCTTGGAGCAGGGCCGAAGAAATGGAGGATTTTTGAATACACCCCTCATTAACCTTACCGAAGGTGTGGACAGCCTTGGAATGAAATCAGAAAACGAAAGAGAAGAGTTCTTGGAGTAAGTTTAGAGGTGCCTCTGTCATGGAGATTGCTAACTTGTGGTAACAGTGATCTTGATCGATTATCCGATGACTTCCCAGAAGAATACTTCAAAATGAAGATTTTACCAGAGCTGCTGAAGTCTGTGGAATTTGGCGGAGGAGGACCAAAAGTCTTTGGCGTCGTCATGAAAATAGCCCAAAAGTTAACAGATGATGATTTTGACGCGAAGGTCACCCCAGTCGTTGTCCGGCTCTTCAACAGTCCCGATCGAGCCATCCGAGTCTGTCTCTTGGATAATTTACCCCTAATGATCGACCGCCTATCTCAAAGAACCGTCAATGACAAGATCTATCCACAAATGGTTTGCTAATCCGTATATAACGGCATAACGGTCAAGCTAACCCATCTTTAGGTCACAGGATTCAGCGATGTCGCGCCTCTCATTCGTGAGCAGACAGTGAAAGCAGTTCTCACAATCATCACCAAGCTCTCGGACCGCACCATCAACTCCGATCTCCTCAAGCAACTCGCCCGCACCTCCAATGACGAGCAGCCGGGAATCCGTACCAACACCACCATCTGCCTCGGCAAGATTGCCAAATCCCTCGGAGTCTCCTCGCGCTCAAAAGTTCTCATCGCAGCCTTCACTCGCTCCCTGCGCGATCCATTCGTGCATGCTCGCAACGCAGCATTGATGGCTCTGGCAGCCACCGCCGACTGTTTCAGCGACGAAGACGTAGCATCCAAGATCCTCCCCGCGCTCTGCCCCCTCCTCCTAGACAAGGAGAAACTGGTCCGCGACCAAGCCAACAAAACTCTCGACGTCTACCTCCGCCAAGTCCGCAAAGCCGCCGGGCTGATGGCCGACACTGCGCTCCCCCCCGACGCCCCCAGCCGCTCACTCTCAACCACTCCACGCATGGGCGCGCCGCAGCCCAGCGAAGCGGCCTCCTGGGCCGGCTGGGCGATCTCAAGCTTCACCAACAAACTCTCCACCGCAGCCGGCGACATCGAGCCATCCTCCACCGCGGCGCCGTCTCCGGCCGTCGAAAAACCCGCCACCCTCCCAATCCGCTCCACCGCCTCCGCATCCGCTCTCCACCGCCAAACCATCACCTCCCCGCCGCCCCTCTCAACCCGCACATCCATGTCCTCGGCCTCCGCAGCCGCGGACTACTTCGCGGAATCGGCTCCGGCGGATGTCGGGGAGGACGACTTCGAGGCGTGGGGCGACATGGACGGCGACGAGGCGGGGTTTGCGGACGCGGTGGCGGAGCAGCCGAAGCCGATGAAGCCGGCAACAAGCGCGGCGAATCCGTTTGGCGACGCGGACGAGCCGGATTTCGCGGGCTGGCTGGCGGCGCAGGCGGGGAAGAAGACGGCGGGGAAGCCGCTGCCGAAGGGGCTGGGGAAGGCGAGTGTGGCGAGGCCGGCGCAGTTGGGTAGGACGACGACGGGCGGTGTGGGCGCCGCGGGGACGAGGAAGGTGAGTGCGGCGAGTGTGGCGGCGGTGGTGAAGCCGGTGGTGAAGAAGGTGATCGATACGAAGCCGAAGGATGTGGGGGATGATGATGGGTGGGGGGACGGGTGGTAGGGGAGGGATAGGTCGCAGGCGATATGCATGACGTGATGTGTAAATGGATGAGGCAGGCGTCGTCTCACGGCGTGGCGTTTCTGGATACCACTTTGTTTGAGAGTAATGCAGCATATAGAGAAATAAGATAAGGAGGAGGAAAGAACGTGTAGCATTCGTTCTATTTTCTCGCTCTATGGACATCTCCTCTAGTGTTTCATGAAAATGTTTCATCGCTTCCAAGCTGAATGCAGAGGCCCAAGCCCAAGCCCAAGCCCAAACGAAGTCTATACCCTGGCCACAAGCCCAGTCCCATAACCGTAGTTCTTCGCTTTCCCCTCTAAACGCCGCAAACTCCCTCGCTCACGCCAGCCAGTCTACAGCTGGACCTCATTATTAAGCAGCCTGACCTCCTCGCCCGGCTTGAACGCCGGCATCCCGATGTACGGACACCCATCGCAGCGGAAGGCATCTCCCAAGCTACAATTGCCGCACGACCCCACCTTGCCCTGCACGGTGAAGTCGACCTCGGCGAGCTCCGCCGCGTCGAGCTTGAGCGCCTGCAGCTGCTCGTCGGCCGTCGACCGCTTGGCCGCGTCCTCGGCCGCGATCCGCTCCGCCAGGCCGCACGTGCAGTCCTTGCAGGCGCGGCGCCGCTTGCCGATGCGGGGGACGCACTCGGGCGCTGGGTGGGAAGTTAGTCCACTGTTCACCGTCTTTGAATGGGGTAGGGCAAAGGGGGGGTTACGTACGGACGACTACCATGCGCTGCAGATCGGCGTCTGTGAGCAGGGTATCCTCATCGATCAGCTCATCCTCATCCTCATCCTCCTCGCCCGTCACGATCGGTTCCCCGAAGTCGTCGCTGAAATCGACAAAGCCGACGCCGCTCGGCGCGCCTGTGGCTGTGATATCGACGCTCTTGCGCTTCGACGTCGCGATCGCGGGCGCGGGCGCGGGCGACGCATCCGACTCCGCAGCAGCCTTCTTCTTCCGGCCAAAGCGCAGCGGCACGGCCTCGCTGGCGCTGTAGTCCGGCTTCACCATGCCGTCGGCGGCGGGCACCAGGCCCGCCAGGATGGCCTCGGTATACTCCGTGGTGGCGGGGCGTGCGAAGGCGCCGTCCTGCGCCTGCAGCGTCCCGCCGGGCCTGAGCGCGCGCACGAGCTTGGCGTAGACGTCGCGGCTCAGCAGGCGGGCGGACTCGGCGCGCGAGCCCGAGGCGTCGGTGAGGAGCAGGATCAGGGAGTAGGTCGAGGGCGCGAGGGGCACGAGGTTCGCGGACAGGCGGTCGAGCATGTGCAGGTCGGTGACGGAGCGGTCGTGCAGGGCGAGGACGGCGCCGAGCTGGGCTTCGTGGCTCGCGAGGGAGGGGGGCGCGATCAGGAGGGTGCGGGTGGTGTAGTCGGTGGACTGCTTGAGGGGCTCGGGGAGAGGCGTGAAGTCGAAGTCGGCGGTGTTGTCGATGGTGACGAAGGAGGGCGCCATTGCGGCGGTGGCAAACGGGGTAATTCTGTCTGTCTATCTGTCTGTCTGTCTTTTCTCTTTCGCCGGCTTTTCTGGTGGCAATCAGGAACTGATGAGTGTTTCGAGTAGGCTTTAAGTCGTCGATGTGGATGTGGAAGTTGATATGGCGAGCTGTGGCCGGAGATGCAGAGAGCGTCGACGGGGCGCGATTCTAGAATTTGTCAGCGACCCACGGGCAGAAATTTGATAAGACGGGCTATCAATTGGTCACGTGGCTCTCTCTCCCCCCTCTGAGCGCGCAATCGGGAAGATTGCCGCCTCCAGGTCACGGGATGATGAGGTCATCATTGGGCGACTGAAGGATACGAAGTATGGCGGGGCGTTGGCAAATGTCTGAGTCAGCCAGGCTCGCTAAGGATTAGTGAGTGAGGCTAGGGCGGGGCGCAGTGGACCAGATTGGCAGATGGCAGATGGCAGGGGACAGCACCGGTCGGCCGCACCCCGCCTTTTGCGAGTCGCTGAGTGCACGGACAGTAATGTATGCTACGAGCGGATTGGGGGAGGAGTCGTGTGCCTTTGTTTGTTTGTTTGTATGATAGGTAATTGAAGAATTGGAGACAGAAATACACAATTGAGTATAATTTTGAATATAATTAATTCTGTTTACTTTTTTACTTTTCCTTTCTTCTTTTCAGAAATCAATTGAGTTTATTGCACATGGCATGGCATGGCATGGCATGATCTAGAATGCCATGGACTCAGGCCAGGTACATACCACAACAAGCACTGTTGGGAGTGGAGAGCAGAGTGGAGAGCAGAGTGGAGACATGCCATCATCGGTCTCGGAGTCTCACGCGATCAGCTTCGTAGCATGACCACGCCTCAGTCAGGAGTCCCGTGACTCTCCTCCCCCTCTTTCCGTAACCTTCTTGGCCTACCATCGAAGAAAGTATCTCTCGTGTATTCTGTACCTGATGCCTCTACACTGTAACTGTAGACTCAACTGTAGCTGTACACGATATATATATATATATCTCTATTGTACACGGTGTACACACACTCCCACAGTACACGCCTCTTGTGGCTCTGACTGTCACTGTGACGGAGACTGTGACTGAGACTGTGACTTCTGTCTGCTTCTGTTCCAGCAATAGCCATGGCCAGCAATAGCCATGGCCATAGCCCACAGCAATGGATGGCGAGCATTGGTTGCATTGGTTGAGTAATGAGCAGGAGTAATGTGAGCAGCCACTGAGCCGTTTAGCCTTCCCTCCTCCCTTTATAACGAGCCTCCCCTCTCTTTGCAATTGCCTCCTCTCCATTCATCCATCATTCTGTACTAAAGCAACAACTACTTCGACTACTTCAACTACTTCCAAAGTACCCAATACCTCGACTCTACCCTACTCTACCCTACTCAACTCCTACTACTACACCACAGCCTTTCCTGTCTCCCACGTCCTACTTCCTACCTACTCCCTCAATTCTTCCATCATCTCCATCTCATACAATACAAACACCCTCTCATCCTCTTCAAACAGCTCAAATCAGTACGTCTCATCCTCTTTGCTTGTTTGTGACGACACTCTGCCATAGCTCCAGAGCTTCCATCACTTCAAACCTTCAAACCATCTCAATGGACCTCCTCACGAGCTTCAGACATCACAACGAAGCTTAGAGACGTCCAATACACGCTTACTAACCTCTTCTGCAGTGACTCGTTCCCACAAGCTCAACGACCGTGACCACGCCGCCCTCGCCGGCGGCACCGCCTCCGCCGAGGAGCACCTCCCCCGCTACTTCGCCAAGGCAGGCCACGTCGACGCCGACCCGAAGAAGACGAAGAAGAACGGCGGTGGCAGAGGCAACTGGTACGTCCCATCATCCCAATTCCCATCCCAATCCCCACCCCAGTTCTCTCCCCAATCTGGCAATCAACTCCTAACACCACCCAGGGGCGTCGACGGCGAAGAGATCCAGGACGAAGGCTTCAACCTGGCCAACGCGCGCCGTCGCTCCAACAGCTCCTCCTACGCCGCCGGCCTCAAGGACTTCAAGACCAAGTTCGAGCAGCTCGACGCCGACCCCGTCTTCGAGGAGGACATCCATGGCCCGAGGCCCGAGGACGAGATGGTGGCCGCGAGCCGTGCCACGACGGAGAGTTCGGAGAGCGGAGGCAGTATTGACGACGAGGCGAAGGAGGTGAAGAAGGCTTAGGTGATACACCATACTCGGCGGCTGCTGTCCATACTGGCGATGGGCATGGAGTTGCTGTGGGTGCTCTGCTGGCCAGTGTGTTGGTGATGGCGTAGGTCCGGTTACTACATTATGACGTGCTTGAACTGGATGGCGGGGGGACGCAATGGAGCTTTATTTGATTTGGGTGATTTGGGTGGCTGGGTGGCTGACTGGATGGGATCGGATGGGATGGGATCGGGTGTACTATTATCATGGCTTGACGGCTTTCTAAGGCAAGAAGATTATTGCCCAGTACACCTGCATGGCTCTCTGCTGTGTCGTGATATTATGTGAGATGATAACTGGGGTTGCCACTTTTAGGTTAAGAATTCCAACTTCCAGGTTGTATAGTTTTGAGTAATCTAAATACACACTCACAGTTACAAGGTAGTATATCGGAATATCCTGTTCAGTGTTTCCACTACTCGAGTTAGGAAGCATCTTAAAATAAATCTATAACCTCATTGCATGTTATAAACCAATTTAAACGAAGAACAATATTATCTCACATATCTGCATACTTACAGAACAATATTTACCACAAAATACCGTAGATATGCCACCTTTTACTTAGATAATATTCACACACGGAAAATTTGCCAAGGATAGTCTAGAATAGCTGAAGAAAAATCTACGGTGCGGAGGAGGGAATAGGTAGTTCATCGTAAAAACCTAGGCTGGACAAAATCGCAGAGCTAAAGTAGCATGCATTCGTTATTATAGATCAACAACTCAAGTTATTACGGGTATTGCCTCCTGTCACAGATCGCTTCTGACGTCGATGGAGCTCTAGAGATGTCGATAGGCTTAAGTTGCAGGAAGGGCAAAGGGCTCGAAAAACCAACTCAATCGATGGCCAATGCCCGTCACGATGAGCATCTTCCAATATTCCATGCGGACCGATGATACATACTCCGCACATCCTCCTACTCATCCCTTCAACCTATAGAACTCCGGCGCATACTCCACCAGCCACGCCCTCTCGATCTTCGTCACCTCCTTAATGAACGTCTTCTCGCCCACCTCCGTCGCCTCCTGGAACACCACCCACTCCGCCCTGCGATTGAACATCAGCGAGCTCGGGTGCGCATGCAGCACCGTCCCGCCCGCCACATTCCGAAACGTCCCGTCCGGCTGCATCCTCGCCGCATGCGCGAAGAACCCCGTCGTGAGACACCTCCGTATCGCCTCGCCCTTGTCCGTCCCGCGGACCCCACCCGCCGCGCTCCCGCCCCCCCCCCCCGGCGTCTCCTCGCCCCCGCCCCCGCCCCCGCCCCCGCCCCC
>Ga0123337_10001097_pt1 | contig 37080 bp, 29 predicted proteins | sample frozenSSSSmetaG_FD_89792 | JGI IMG/M metagenome (GOLD analysis project Ga0123337, IMG submission 89792) | Glacier valley bacterial and archeal communities from Borup Fiord, Nunavut, Canada, to study Microbial Dark Matter (Phase II) -... | ecosystem: Environmental > Aquatic > Freshwater > Ice >...
CAAGCATACACAGCTACAAACTTCATTCTCAGTGAATAATGTTGCCTTGGTAAAAGGTAGACCATATACGCTGAACTTGAAGGATATGATTGTTCACTTTGTCAATCACCGCCATGAGGTAGTGATTCGTAGAACTGAATATGAATTAAGAGAAGCAGAGAAAAGAGCACACATCCTCCAAGGTTATTTGATCGCATTAGATCATTTGGACGAAGTGATTTCATTGATCAGAAATTCTGCAGATCCTGAGACAGCTAGAAATAGCTTGATGGAGAGATTTGAATTGAGTGAAATTCAAGCAAGAGCTATCCTCGATATGAGACTACAGCGATTGACTGGAATGGAGCGCGACAAGATCATTAAAGAGTATGACGATATCATGGCTCTGATCGGAGAACTCAAAGAGATTCTTGCCAGCGAAGATAGGAGAATGGAGATCATCAAAGAGGAGCTTGCAGAAATGAAAACTCGCTATGCTGATGATAGAAGAACTGAAATAGAGCATAATGCGGAAGATTTCAGCTATGAAGATATGATTCCAAATGAGGAAGTGATTATCACTGTTTCTCATGAAGGATATGTGAAGCGTACTGCGCTTTCAGAATATAGAACACAAGGTAGAGGAGGAGTTGGTTCGCGTGGTGTAAGTACCAAGCAAGATGATTTCACGGAGTATTTATTTACTGCATCTACGCATAACTACCTATTGATCTTTACAGATAAAGCGAAATTGTTTTGGTTAAAAACCTACGCTATTCCTGAAGGATCAAAGACTTCTAAAGGAAGACCAATTCAGAACTTGATTAGTATCGAGCAGGATGATAAGATACGTTCTATCATTCAGGTGGCAGATTTGAATAATCAGGATTATCTGAACAACCACTTCCTAGTGATGGTGACCAAGCGTGGTATCATCAAGAAGACTACGCTAGAACAATATAGCCGTCCAAGAACCAACGGTATCATTGCATTGAATATACGTGAAGATGATCAATTGGTGAAGGTAGAGATGACGAATGGCAATCAGCATATTGTGATTGCTGCTAAATCCGGAAGAGCCATTCATTTCAACGAAACAGCTGTGAGACCTATGGGGCGTACAGCTACAGGGGTAAAGGCTATCAAGTTAAATGATGATAACGATTATGTTATTGGCATGGTATGTGCATCTGAAGAAAATGCAACGTTGCTCGTAGTTTCCGAAAAAGGTTACGGTAAGCGCTCTAGTCTCGACGAATATAGAATCACCAATCGTGGAGGTAAAGGAGTGAAAGCAATGAGTGTAACAGAGAAAACCGGAACGCTAGTTGCAATCAAAGAAGTAGTAGAGACTGATGATTTGATGATCATCAACAGATCGGGGATCACCATTCGTATTTCTGTGGATGGACTTCGAATCATGGGAAGAGCTACTCAAGGAGTAAGATTGATTAAAATCGGAGAAAATGATGAAATTTCGTCCGTAGAGAAAATATCAAAAGAAGAAGTGGAGGAAGTGGAAGATGCAACAATAGTTACAGATGAAAATTCTGAAACAGCTACTGATGAGTCTTCAACTGATGAATCCGAAGACTCTTCCGATGAGCCAAATGAAATAATCGAATAACCAACCAAACAAGAAAAATACGCTAAAATGAAGAAGCTAATTCTATCAATGGCCTTGATCGGTGCAACGACTCTGGCTTTTGCACAAAAAAAAGTGATTCGCTCCGCTGAGAAGAACTTCAAATCTGGAGATCTTGCTGCTGCGATGACCGATGTGGAGGCTGCAAGTAACGATCCGGAAACTGGAAGTGATCCTACCACCTATCTATTAAAAGCTCAGATCGAAACCAAAATGTTTGGTTCTGATTCTTCCAATACAGAATCAACTTTAAAAATAGGAGAAGCTGCATTGGCTACCTTTATGAAGGCTTTCGAAATGGGTGGAAGCAACAAATCAGAAGGTGTAGGTAAAGATATCTATGCTGATGATCTACCAGGTGTTCCTGAAAACCTTAGACCTTACACGATCAATACATTTAAAAATGTAGCGTTCGATAAAGGAGGAGAAAGATATAATGAAGATGATAAAGAAATGGCTTACCAATTCTTTGACTTAGCTGGCCAAGTAGATCTAAGTGATACGACCATTCATTACAATGCTGGTTTCATTGCAAATGATCTAGGGATGTTTGACGAAGCAAAGAAACACTTCGAATACCTACTTGAAGTTCCAGAATATAACAAATTGACTGTTTACTACTTACTGGTTCAAATTTTAAGTGGTGAAGAGCAAAATCCAGAAGCATCTTACGATATGGTAATGGCTGCTAGAGAAGAATATCCTGAAGATAAAATCCTTGCTGAGTATGAGATCCAACTATTGCTTCAATTGAACAAAATGGATGAGGCAATGGCGTCAATTCAAGAGGCTTTGAAGAATGATCCAAATAATGCTGGAATCCTTTTGAGATCAGGTTATTTGAAAGAGCAGTCTGGAGATATAGATGGTGCGCTTGAAGATTACAAAAAGTCTGTTGTAGCTGATCCAACTTTCTACGATGGTAACTATTACACTGGTGCACTATTGTTGGAGAAGTCAAGAGAAATTCTTGCTGAATTGAATTCACTTTCTGATGATCAATGGGAAGCTAGATCTAAATCAATGGGAGAGGAAGCAAACCTTCACTACCAAGAGGCGGTTCCATATTTCGAAAAAGCATTGGAAATCAGACCTGATAATACTGACTTGATGGCCATATTATTTAGAGTTCATGCTCGATTGAAAAACGATGCGGAAGCTGATAAGTACAACAAGATGTTGATCGAATTGAAAGGTGCCAACTGGCAAGAAAATATGTAATTCTTATATTACTATTTGAATTAAAGCCTCTGAATATAATTCAGAGGCTTTTTTATGTGGGGATATTTCCAAAATCAGTTAAGTCAAGCACTCTATTGACTTTGGGTAGCGTATAAAATTGATAGGCTGGCTTTTACAATATCTATATCTTTACCAACAGAATGTTCACAGTATCTATGCGATTGCAAATAGGGCCGATTTTAACTTGTATACTTTTTGGATTAATTTCCTGTCAAGTTGCTGCGCAATCAAAGAAGTTTATTGAAGTTTCTTACGATCAAGGACCAATTGTCGGAAACCAAAAGGATTGGGCTGAAGAACTGATTAATAAAATTGCCTATTCAGGAGTGGATGCTAGACTTGGCTGGAGGAGTGATAAGAACACTTACCTCAATTACATTAATAGATACCCAAGCTATGGCTTAGGCTTTACGTCTGCCCTAAATTACTACTCTGAAATAGGCAGGCCCATGGGAGTTTACGCGTTTGGCGAATTTCCTTTTGGCAGGAATGATTTCCATCGTAAACTCAATTTTAGCTATTATGCTCAAATTGGATTGGGTTTCAATATGAATCCATACGATGCTGAAACAAATCCTATGAATGGCTTCGTAGGTACGGCAGTTAATGCACACATTCACTTTGGGTTTAAAGCTTCTTATCAATTTTCTGATTCTTTTGGAGCCTTCACTTCTGTGGGTACCAAGCACTATTCTAATGGTTCGATTAATAAGCCAAACGCAGGTATTAATTTTATTCCCATTGCGATTGGACTTCGAATGAATCTAGATAAGGAAGAGTTCAATCCCGGTCCTAAGCCTCAGTTTCCTGCATTAGAGAAAAGAGGATATTGGAATATTGCCGCTTACACAGGAGTGAAAAGCTATGATGTGGGACAGAGAGCTTATTTCAGAGGTGGTTTGGGTGTGAATTACCTATGGGAACTTTCTCATAAATATAGAGGTGGACTTGGAGTAGATTGGTTTTATGGAGCCGGAGCGCGAGACAGATATCCTAACGAGAATATTGCATTTTTAGACTCTAACTCCTTCGCAGTGGTAGGCTCTTGGGAATGGAAACTAACAGACCGATTGTATATGCCCGTAGCAATAGGTGTTTATGTAAACAAAGCGCATTATAATCAGGAAACAACCAGCTACTACGAGAGAATAGGTGTGAGATATAGGATAAATACAAACGTGTTCGCAGGGGTTCAGATCAAAGCACATAAAGCAAAGGCTGACTTTTTTGAATTTACTTTAGGGTATACCATTCCAGGTAAAGTGCAAGAAATTATACATCGTTAAGAGATTGTAGCTCCTTTAATCAAAAAACATTTTTATTTCCATTAGGCTTGTTCTAGCTTGTAGCTATAAATTACACCCATTTATGACCAAGCCTATTTTGCTTAGATATTTAGCATTTCTCTCCTTCTCGCTAAGCAGTTTGATCTGTGTTTCCCAAACTATTCCATCCTCGGAGATTTACCATCAGCTATTACAGCTCAAGGAAACAAAAAGAGTGTTGTACATCGCTGCACATCCAGATGATGAAAACACCCGCTTGATTGCTGCTCTTGGTAATGGGGAGCATGTGCAAGTTGCTTATTTAAGTTTGACTCGGGGAGATGGGGGACAGAATTTGCTCGGGAAGGAACTAGGAATTGAACTTGGTCAGATCCGAACTCAGGAACTATTACGTGCCCGCGAAACGGATGGCGGTAGACAATTTTTTACAAGAGCCATGGATTTTGGCTATTCAAAAAACCCTGATGAAACCCTGCAAAATTGGGATAAAGAAAAAGTGCTTTCAGATGTAGTTTGGGTTGTAAGGAATTTTAGGCCTGATATTATTATTACACGATTCAACACTGTGCCAGGAGGCAATCATGGACATCACACCACTTCAGCTATTTTGGCTGAGGAAGCGTTTGAATTGGCGGCAGACGCAAATTCTTTCCCAGAGCAGTTGAAATATGTGGATACTTGGCAGCCCCGAAGAATCTTTTGGAACTCATATAATTTTGGAGGGGAATTTAAAGCTATAGAAACTGAAAAATATGCTGTATTCCAGGTTGGCGGATTTAATAGCCTCTTAGGAGAAACCTATAGCCAAATTGCTGCAAATAGTCGAACCATGCATAAATCACAGGGTTTTGGAGCTACAGCCGGAATAGGGGGAGCTGAAGATCATCTACAATTTATCAAAGGTGAATCATTTGAAAAATCTGCCTTCGAAGGGATTCCAGACCGCTGGAAGGAGATACCTGGTGGTATCGAAATAGAGACTATGATCCAAAGTGCAATTGATAAGTTTGATTTTAAAAATCCTCCTGTCAACCTGAAATCAATGATGGAGATTCGATCTAAACTTTTAGCTCTTAATTCCAAAACCTCATGGGTTTTGGAAAAGAAAGCGAAACTAGATGAATTGATTTTTGAGGTCTTAGGATTGAAAATGGAGTTCGTGACAAATCAAGAGCTGGGTTATGCAGGAGAAACAATCAAAGCAAACCTGATGCTTAATAATCCCTCTGTTGTATTGATTACAGATGTTTCTTTACAGGTAAATGATACTGATTATCATGCAATTAGCAATACCGTTGATAATAACAAGCCATTGCAAATTCCTGTCGAATATAAGATTGCCGAAAAAGCCCCTTTGTCACAGCCTTATTGGCTTGTAAATCCAGTAGTAGATGCGATCTATGATGTGAAAGACCAGCATATGATTGGCAAGCCCTTCAATGATATGAAGGTTGGTGGTGATTTAACTTTCAAAATTAATCTGCAGGAGTTCAAAGTTTCCATTCCATTAGAGTACAAATACAATGATCAGGTGGACGGAGAAGTGAAGCAACCATTTACCATAGTTCCAGAAATTGATTTGGAAGTCTCTGATGAGAACGTGTTTTTGATTTCTGGAGTAAATCCAATTGTTACTGTGACAGTGAATTTCAGTGGCGACGTGAAGAAAGGAGAATTGTCATTCAAAAATCTTAAGAAATCTGAATTTGAAATTGTAGGAATAGAAGAAAATATCAGCCAAAAGAAAATGGTCTACAGTGTTTCTTTCAAGCTAAATAAAAATGAAAAGAGAGAAGTAGTAGCTCAGTTTACGACTGCTGATAAGAAGGTTTATGATCAAATCACTCATCGGATATCCTATAAACACATTCCTAATTTGACGTATTTTTCACCTGCTTCCATGAATTTAATTCAGGAGGATTGGAAGGTGTCTGGTGCGAAAATTGGCTACATCATGGGAGCAGGGGACGACGTACCTGCAGTTCTTTCTTCTTTGGGTTATCAAGTGACTCAGATCTCTGATTTTAGTTTAGCAAATCTTTCTCAATACAAAAGTATCGTGGTGGGAATCAGAGCTTACAATACGAATTCAGAGCTGGCCGCCAACCAACAGAACTTAATGGCGTATGTTGAGAATGGAGGAACTGTAGTAGTGCAGTACAATGTGAGTCGACCATTATTGATAGAGAATCTTGGGCCTTATCCTTTTGAGATTAGTAGAGATCGGGTTACAGTGGAAAATTCTCCTTTTACAGCAGACTGGGATCATCCGATTTTGGCTGGACCAAATCAGATAACCACAACTGATTTTGATGGATGGATTCAGGAAAGAGGATTGTATTTTGAAGCAGATATAGCTCCGGAATATTCCACTCCACTTACATTTCAAGATCCAGGTGAAGATCCTCTGAATGGCTCCTTGATCTATGCGAAGTATGGCAAAGGAACATATATCTATACAGGTATCTCATTCTTTAGAGAGTTACCGGCTGGTGTGCCTGGCGCGACTAAATTATTCATCAATTTGATCGAGCAATAGTTTTGGAGGAGAAACAGATACGTTGGAAATACCTTTACGCTGGGTTGATAGCATGCCTTTTTATTTTGATGGCCTTATTTTATTGGCTTAAAGTAGCCTACGCATGAGTACATTAGATTGGGTAGTACTTTTTGGGACTTTGGCACTCATTGCCACTTATGGTATTTACAAAACTTACGGGCCAAAGAGTCTGGATTCTTACTTACGCGGTAAAAATTCAATGAACTGGTGGTCTATAGGTTTGTCGATCATGGCGACTCAGGCTTCGGCAATTACTTTCCTAAGTACGCCAGGACAAGCATACGAGGATGGTATGAGGTTCATACAATTCTATTTTGGATTACCGCTTGCCATGATTATCATCTCGGTGGTTTTCATTCCGATTTATTACAAGCTGAAAGTATACACCGCTTACGAATTTCTGGAGAATCGATTTGATCTCAAAACGCGAACTTTGGCTGCTTTGCTTTTTATCATACAGCGAGGCTTAGCGGCAGGAATTACCATCTATGCTCCAGCGATTATACTTTCGACCTTACTTGGTTGGAATCTAACGGCTACTAATATTCTGATCGGGTCTGTGGTGATTCTTTATACCGTTTCAGGCGGCACAGAAGCGGTGTCTATCACACAAAAGCAGCAAATGGCTGTAATGATGGGCGGGATGATTTTGGCAGGAATAATCGTTATTCAAATGCTTCCTATTTCCTTCCAGGAAGCTATGCATGTAGCGGGAAAGATGGATAAGTTGAACATGGTCAACTTCGAGTTTGATATCTCTGATCGTTATAATGTCTGGTCAGGAATGACCGCAGCAGTTTTTCTTTTCCTCTCTTATTTCGGTACAGATCAAAGTCAGGTACAGCGCTATCTTTCTGGTCAGACACTTTCCCAGAGTAGGATGGGCTTGATCATGAATGGATTCTTAAAGATTCCCATGCAGTTCATTATTCTATTTATAGGAGTGATGGTATTTGTGTTTTATCAATTCTTTTTGCCTCCTGTAGTATTTAATACGGTGCAAACAGATAAGCTTCGCCAAAGTGAATATGCTGGTGAGTTCGAGGGATTGGAAGCGGATTACGCGGAGAACTTTGAAAAAAGTAAAGCATCCTATTTAGATATGCTTGATGCAATAGAGCAGGAAGATTTAGGAAGAGAGACTCAAATTCGTGAGAGATTAACTGTCTTAAAATCAGAGCAGAAGGCGATTCGTGATGAAGTGAAGGATTTGATCGTAACAAATGATCCTGTTGCAGAAACCCGAGATACGGATTACGTATTTATGCGCTTTGTAATGGATAATTTACCAAAGGGAATCATAGGGCTGCTCTTTGCTGTGATCTTCTCTGCAGCGATGTCTTCTACAGCCTCTGAGCTCAATGCGCTTGGTTCAACTACTACCATTGATTTGTATAAGCGATCCATCAAAAAAGGGGCAAGTGATAAGCATTATTTGAAATCCTCGAAGTTATTTACTGCATTCTGGGGACTTGGTGCCATACTCTTTGCTACTTATGCTTCTTTGTTTGAGAATTTGATACAGGCTGTAAACCTACTCGGATCTCTGTTTTATGGGACAATTCTTGGTATTTTCCTAGTTGCCTTTTTTATGAAATGGGTGAAAGGGCAAGCAGTATTTATAGCTGCTTTACTATCTCAAGCACTGGTTTTATTTGTGCATTTCAGTAATGGAGACTTGGCTGATGGTAATCTTTGGGATATTGGATTTCTTTGGTACAATCCGATTGGATGCCTTGCTGTCATGCTCTTTGCGGCTGTGATTCAATTGGTGATTCCAGGTAAAACAGCTTCTGAGGAATAAGTCTAAGTCGTGTCAATCCGAGCGGAGTCGAGGATCCTTCGATTTCGAGACTCTCGTCTCTCAAGTGCTCAGGACGACATAAATCTCGATTCAAAAACCGTCATCTCTCTTTTGTAAATACAATATTTTTATTACTCAACCTGACAATCTTGTGTGTTACCTTACGCAGTGATTATAAGGGCAATTTCACCTTACAAAAAGGCTTTGTTCTCACTAGCTTCCTCGATCATTTCCTCCGCGAGTTCTTTCCCAAGGTATCGGTCTATCATGCCGTGAGCTACATAAAGTAAAGGTGTGAGTACAATCGCTACAGTCATTTTATAGATGTAATTCATAATGCCTACAGCAATGATTTGACTGATGCTCCAATTTCCAAAAACATAAAAAGCAATTCCCAATACTACGAATGAATCTATAAACTGGCTGACCAAGGTAGAACCAGTCGCTCTGAGCCAGATTTTACCTTCTCCGGTTACAGCCCTTAGCTTTTGGAAGACATAGACATCGATCAACTGACCTATTAGAAATGCAGTGAGAGAGCCAATGATTATTCCTAGACCTTGGCGGAAAATGGTATTGAAGGCGTAGCTGATATTAAAGCTCTTTCCGTCGGGTGTAGTAGCATTTACGTCCAGCCAGAAGTCTGCTGGTGTTAAAGCAGTGACTACGCTGATGATTATGAAAGCATAGGCAATCAGTCCGGCTGTCAGAAAAGACATTTTCTTGACGCCTTTTTTGCCAAAATACTCATTGATAATATCGGTGGTGATAAACACCACTGGCCAGATTACTGCGCCAGCTGTAAGATTGAAGTCCAATAGGTACTCTCCAAAAAATGTCCAGTTTACCGGATCAAAACCGAGCGTTTTCTCGGCAGAGAAAATCTTCACTCCGATGATTTCTGCCAAAATCGCATTGGTCAGGAAGATGCTTCCCAGGATGATAAAAAGATTAGTCTTTCTGGAGTTTTGAGACTTGTTCATAGAGAATAAGTTGAGCCTTCTTCGCTTAATACGGAATTTTGAAAAACAGTTTTCGCCTCATCTAAGAGTGGCTCCAGATGTACATATCGTGAGGAGTAGTGACCCAAAAGCAACTTTTTCACTTGACTCATTTTTGCTATCTCAGCAGCCTGCTTTGCCGTACTATGAAATGTGACGGCCGCTCGCTCTACATTATCTTCCATAAAAGTAGATTCGTGATAGAGTAAATCTACATTTTGGATGAATTGTTTTACTTCCGGATTGAAAATCGTATCAGAGCAGTAAGCATAGGAGCGGAGAGGGGGAAGCGGTTGGGTGTAGGCTTTGACTTTGTAAAGCTTACCGCTTTCGTCTTTGTAGTCTATACCTTGACGCAGAGAAAGAATAGCAGCTAAAGGCACTTCATTTTGCTGCAATTTCTCTTTAATCATACTACGAAGCCCATGTTTTTCTTTGATGAGAAAGCCAGTCGTAGGTAATCTATGTTTGAGAGGGAAGCTATACACTTCAAATCTTGGATCGTCCAGAAGAAGGTTTATGCCATCATCATGAGTTTGTACAAAAGTGAGCGGATAGTTCAATTTGGTATTGCTCCAGCGAAAATGTGTGGTGATGATTTCGTCTAACCCTTGAGGACCAAAGATGGTGAGCGGAGTTGTTCTTTTGCCTAAGTGATAGCTAGAGAGTAGTCCGACTAAACCTAAGTAATGATCTCCATGAAGGTGAGAAATGAAAATATGATTGATCTTAGAGACTTTGATTTTGAAGGCACGAGCCTGTAGCTGCATAGCCTCACCGCAATCTATCAGTAAAAAATCCTGCCCAAATCGAACGACTTGGGCAGTATGATGCCTTCCATGCACAGGGATGGAAGATGTGTTTCCTAATATGGTGACTTCAAAGTCAGGTATCAACCTTCCTCCTCTTCTTCTTCTCCGCTTTCGATAGCATGCATGAAGATAGCTTCACTTGCTTCTTCAAGCGTGCTCACTAAGTTTAATTTCTTATCCAACATGGAGATTTTCAACAGTTTCATGACATGATCCTGAACGCCTGAAATAATGAAAACACCACCATTTTTACCGAATTCACGATCCCCAACTAGCAATGCGCTAAGTCCTGAGGAATCTACATATTTCACTTCGCTCATGTCCAAGACAAGATTTGTGAAGCCTTCAGCGTGAATCGTCAATAATTCAGATTTCAAAACTGGAGCAAGCAATGAATCCAATTTCTCTTCCTGTGGAGTGAAGATGACGTATTGTTCTTTTTTATCAATTGAATATTTCATGTGTTTATTTATTTTTTATTGGTCATCCCGATAGCTATCGGGAGGAATCTCGCAGGCTAAATAATCATCTCAGTGTGCGATGTAATTCGTCGTGCTCGATTTCATAGTATGATTTGATTATTCTTTTAGCCTAAATGTGTAAGAATTGCTTTCTCTATTCTAGACTCAATTTCTGTTGTATTTGCTTTTTGGAAAGTCTCTCCAGTGATTTTTTCGAATAGCTCAATATAGCGATCAGAGATGCTTTCTACAATTTCATCTGTCATTTCAGGTACAGATTGTCCGTCTTTGCCTTGAAAACCATTTGAAATTAACCATTGTCTCACAAATTCTTTGGAAAGTTGCTTCTGCGCGATTCCTTTTGCCTGGTTTTCTTCGTAGCCATCTGCATAGAAATAGCGGGAGGAATCCGGCGTATGAATTTCGTCGATCAAAAGAATTTTATCTCCGACTTTACCAAATTCATACTTGGTATCGACCAAGATCAAGCCCATTTCATTAGCCATTTCTTGACCTCTTTGAAATAATGCCCTGGTATACTTTTCCAGTTGTAGGTAGTCAGCCTCACTTACGATTCCTTGCTTTAGGATTTCTTCTCTAGAAATATCTTCGTCGTGTCCTTGATCAGCTTTGGTAGTAGGAGTGATGATTGGCTCAGGAAAAGGGTCGTTTTCACGCATATGCTCTGGCATCGCTACTCCGCAAATGCTTCGCTTTCCTTCCTTGTATTCTCTGGCCGCATGTCCAGACATATATCCACGAATCACCATTTCCACCTTGAAAGGTTCGCATCGAGTACCGATCGTCACGTTAGGATCTGGAGTGGAAGTCACCCAGTTAGGCACTATATCTGAAGTCGCAGCTAGGAATTTGGCAGCGATTTGATTCAGGACTTGGCCTTTGTATGGAATTGGACAAGGTAATACTACATCGAAGGCAGAGATTCTGTCAGATGCGACTACAACCAATTCTTTGTCAAACATATAGACATCACGAACTTTACCTTTGTAAAATCCCTGCTGTCCTGGGAATTGAAAATGGGTTTCTTTGATTGCGTTACTCATCCTTTTATTGTTTGGGCAAAAATAGAAAAAGCTTTTCCTTTCTTCCCCTGCACGATCTATTATTTATTGATTTTGTTACCCTTTTCGTAGAATTCTGTAATGATAAGCGTTTCTTTTTCATCAAAAAACTCCCGTTTGCCCGTCATTTCCCCATCCTTAAACCTTCTAATTTCTTCCAAAGAGCCATCTTCTCTGTAAATCCTTACCTCGCCTTGAGCTTCATTATATAGGTAATTAATGGCAGAATGGACTTGACCATTTTCAAAGTAATTGATTTCTAAAACTGGGCTACCCAGTTTATCAAAAGTCTTTTTCTGTTGAAGTTTGCCTGAAGCGTGATACTTCTCAGTCGGTTGAATAGGAATACCTTTTTTGAAAACAGCCTTTTCTCTCAGTTCACCATTCTGGTGATAAGACAATAATGCTCCTTCTTCATAGCCTTTTTTATAGTTTCCTCTTCGCTCGGGCGAGCCATCTGGATAATTCAATTCATAGATTCCATCTAAAATTCCTTTGGAATAATCAATCACGGATAATACTTGCCCATCTTCATAATATTGGGTTTCTCTTCCATCCAGAACTCCATTTAGGTAAGTAGCTGAAATTAAAAGTTGACCATTTTCTGCATATTCTTCAAAAAGTCCATCGTATCTACCTTCAGAGAAGTAAACTTTGGAAGCTTGCTTTCCAGACTCATAGAAAGTTTGGCTGAGTCCATTTGGCTTGTTGTGCTGGAAATTGGTTATGTCGCTAATCTGACCTGATTCATAATAAGTAATCACTTCGCCAACGATCTGATTATCCTGATAAGTAGAAGTTTGCTTGAGCTTTGATCCTGGAAAAAAACTTTTCGATTCACCAGACCTACTATTGTCCACGAAAGGGATAATCCTCACTGTATCTCCTGAAAGTGGGTCTAAATCAATAAACAGCCCATTTCTTTGATCATCTTTCAAGTGTCCAATTTGAACGAGATATCCTTCTTCATCAAATCGCTTGATTTCTCCATTCGCTTTGCCATTCACCATCAAATATAATTCCTTGATTAGGGTTTCTTCCTGATCATGGTACGTGCGTATGGTATCTTGGGCAAAGACTTGTGGAGTAGAAACAAGAATCAAAAAGAGTAGAAAAATTTTTCGCACAATTAAATGTATTGGATGAATAGGCAAGTTGCTAAATGTCTGGTAATATTTTAATGTTTTCAGTAAAACGAAAAGTTCCTGATCGGGTCCTACATAAACAAGTCTACCTCCGATTTGATAGTTTTACGTGCTTGCTGGATCATATGTTAACCGATAATTTTTAATCCTTGCCATGATTTTCTTTCATGGATATAATTATCCATCTGTAAAAAAGTTGGTAGAGCCCATCACTGATTTAGTAAAAGAAATGCAATATGGTGGTATCATGCGTACAGGATAGATGTATACACACTTACTTTAGGTGTCTGGTCAATCTCCTTATTGCTTACTCTTACATATGTCTATATCAAGTTTCCAAATTATTAGGAGATGAGACTAAAATAATAAGCCCATTTATGGTTCGAATTAGTTCTAAAGATAACTTTCTTGGTTTAGAACTGAGAAGAATTACCTACAGTCGTTTTGGTTCATTTGCTCCTAGGGAAAATTGCTTTGAAACAAACTGGTCTATGTCCTCTTTTGAATAAATTTTCTTGTCAATTTCTACCGTGATAATTGCAGGTATAAACCTGTTTGAATAATTGTTCTAGAATGAAACTATTACCCATGAACAAACTCTTTCATAGGGCATTTATTGCTTTATTTCTTTTGGGAGTCACATTAAATCAAGGGCAGGCTCAAGAAGTGCTCACGATTCAGGACGCTGTCCAGTTGTCACTTGATAACTATGGAGCTATTCGGGCAAAAGGATTCTACGCAGAGTCATCCAGCATGCTTGCAGATAAAGCTAAGCGTGATTACCTCCCAAACCTCACGCTTTCAGCTCAGCAGGATTATGGTACTGTAAATGGAATTATAAGTCCACTCTGGGGTTTTGGCGGATATGGCGTAGCCTCTTCAGGCCTACCGCGAAGTGAGCAAAATTGGGACGCTGCCTTTGGGGCTTCTTATGTAGCGAATGTTAATTGGGAGGTGTTTTCTTTTGGCAGAGCAAAAAGTAGCATTCAAACCGCTGAAGCAGTTGTAGATCAAGATCAAAAAGACCTTACGCAGGAAATTTTTCAACACCAGATCAAAGTTTCAAGTGCCTACCTAGATGGCGTGGCAGCCCATAAACTCACTGTTTCTTTTCAGAAAAATATGGAAAGAGCAGCCACCTTTCAGCAAATTGTGAAAGTGAAAGCTAGAAACGGTCTGATAGCTGGGGTAGATTCATCGCAGGCTGATGCTGAATATTCTAATGCAAAAATTGCCTACCTGAAATCTCTTGATCGGGAGCTTGAAGCGGAAAATGTTCTCATGAATCTATTGGGTGTAATTGATCAGGAATACATTCTTGACACCTTGTTTCTTGGTAAAATTCCTCATGAATTCACAGCAGATACTAGCATTTTCAATCACCCAATATTGGAGTGGTACCGTGCTAAAGTCAATGTGAATGAGCAGCAGACGGCTTATTTCCGCACTTTTAACTACCCTTCGATTGCGCTAATAGGAATCGTCCAGACGCGTGCATCCGGATTTGGACCTACCTATAATGTTGACAATACAGATTTTTCACATTCCTATTGGGATGGGATCAATCCTACACGATCCAACTACTTGCTAGGAGTAGGACTTACCTGGAATCTTTCCCAGATCCTGAGAACCTCAAAGCAGGTTCAATCTCAGAAATTTATCAGTGAAGCACTTTTAGAGGAATATCGACAGGCTGATCAGAGGATTCGGTTACAGGGCGATTTATCAGACAAAAAGCTTCAAAATGCATTGGAAAGTGTAAAAGAAGCCCCTATTCAGGTGACTGCGGCATCGCAAGCTTATCAGAGGCAGCTAGCACTGTATGAAAATGGGCTGACGGATTTGGTAAATGTTACCCAGGCTTTTTACCTCTTAATCCGGGCAGAGACAGATGAAGCCATTGCAACTAATAATGTATGGCAGGCTTTGCTTTTTAAAGCTGCTGCGGCTGGAGATTTTAGCCTTTTCGAGGACCAACTTTAAACCTAAGCGACTGAAATGGAATTGATACGTTTTGCTTTAAGAAAACCGATTACAATTTTAGTAGTGGTCGTTGGGCTGTTATTCTTTGGGATTAAGGCCGTAAGCACGATTAAGATTGATATTTTTCCTGAGCTTGATCTTCCCGTGCTTTATTTGTCCCACCCACATGGAGGCTACATGCCTGAGCAGATGGAAGCTTTTTATGGGAAAAGGTATGTGAATATCTTCCTGTTTGTCAATGGGGTAAAGCAAATAACTACTAAAAACATTCAAGGGCTGACCTTGATGAAAATTGAGTTTTATCCAGGTACAGATATGGCTCAGGCAGCTGCAGAAATCTCGGCCTTTTCCAATAGAATCCAAGCTGTATTTCCACCAGGATCCAATCCGCCCTTCATCATTCGTTTTGATGCCTCGACATTGCCGGTTGGTCAGCTTGTTTTAAGCTCGGACACCAGAAGTAATAATGAGTTGCTGGATATCGCGAATATCAATGTGCGTTCGACTTTTACTGACATTCCTGGCCTGGTTTCTTCACCACCTTTTGGAGGTAGCTCCAGAACTGTCGTAATCAAAGTAGACCCTCAGAAGCTCCGAGATCATAACCTAACTCCAGATCAGCTAGTCGAGGCTATGCGGGTCAATAACATCACAACTCCTTCTGGAAATGTGAGGATTGGGGATATTAACTACCTGACTCCGGCAAATACAATATTGAATACCGTTGAGGAATTCGGAGATATTCCTTTGTTCAAAGAGGGGGTTCATAATCTCTACATGAAGGATGTCGCCACTGTGGAAGATGGGGCTGACATCGCTTCAGGATATGCGTTGGTTAATGGCAGGAGATCTGTTTACCTCAGTATTGCAAAAAGTGCTGACGCCTCCACTTGGGAGGTTGTGCAAAATCTGAAGAAATCCATACCGGATATTCAGAATCAATTACCTGAAGATGTAAAGCTCACTTTTGAATTTGACCAGTCTGAATTTGTGATCAATTCCGTGGATAGTTTAATCCATGAAGGAATAATCGGTGCGATTCTCACAGGTTTAATGGTACTTCTGTTTTTGGGCGATGCCAGAGGAGCATTGATCGTGATTTTGACGATTCCTGCCTCCATCATTACTTCAGTGTTGTTTCTGAACCTTTTTGGGCAAACCATCAATATCATGACCTTAAGTGGTTTGGCTTTGGCTATTGGGATTTTGGTTGATGAAAGTACGGTAACCATCGAAAATATTCACCAGCATTTTGATATGGGCAAACCGAAAGCTTTGGCCATCTGGCATGCCTGTTCAGAAATCGCTTTTCCAAAATTGCTCATTTTGCTATGTATCCTAGCCGTATTTGCTCCGGCATTTACTATGGGTGGAATTCCTGGTTCTCTTTTCCTTCCTCTTGCATTGGCTATTGGATTCAGCATGATAGCATCCTATTTTCTTTCCCAGACCTTTGTGCCAGTTCTGGCAAACTGGCTGATGAAAGTGAAGCATCATTTGAAGCCTGATGGAAGTCAAATGACTGATAAAGAAGAGATGGCTTTGGCTGGATTAGACAGATCACAGGAAAGTAGCCATGAGCAAAAAGTAATGCTGGCAGAGCGGGTGGATATAAATAAGGATGGGAAAATCAGCCTATTTGAGCGATTTAGAAAAAGCTATCTGGGTTTGATTGAATCCTTGCTTCCTTATCGTAAACCTGTTTTGATAGTGTATTTGATCGTCAGTATCGGTTTGGTAGCACTCTTTGTGAATGGAATTGGTAGGGATGTGTTGCCGAGAGTAGATGGTAATCAGTTTCAGCTGAGAATGAAGTTGCCTGATGGCACTCGAATGGAAACTACTGAGGCTGAAACCATCAAACTTCTGGCTGGAATTGATGAAATAGTCGGCAAAGAGAATGTGTCTGTGACTTCAGCTTATGTGGGTTTGCATCCTCAGCTTTATTCCATCAATCCAATTTTCCTATGGATGTCCGGTCCGCATGAAGCAGTACTTCAAGTAGCACTTAATAGCGATTTTGAAGTCAATTTGGATGAACTCAAAGATGCTATCCGCAAAAAGGCTACGACGATCAATTCAGGAATGACTTTGTCTTTTGAACCGATAGAATTGACCGATAAAATTCTAAGTCAAGGTTCGCCAACGCCAATTGAAGTACGGTTTGTTGGCCGGAAAAAAGAAGTGAACCGAGAGTACGCCAGAAAGCTGATGGATAAGCTGAAAACCATCGATTACCTCCGGGATATTCAGATAGGTCAGTCGGTAAACTATCCAACTATAAATATTAAAATCGATAGGCTTCGCGCTTCTCAGCTAGGAGTGGATCTCTCTGATGTGTCTCGATCTCTCATAGCTTCTACCTCTTCCTCCAGATTTACTGAGAAAAATGTCTGGGTAGACAAACCTAATGGTAATACCTACAATGTGCAGATTCAAGTGCCAGAAGGGCAAATGAACAGTATAGAAGAAATCGGTCAGATACCAGTCAAAAGGAATTCTGCTAGACCGGTCCTTAGTGATATTGCTACGTTTGAAGAGGGGAGAACAGAAGGTGAAATAGCAGACCTTGGTGCCAATCCAATGCAAACAGTAACGGCTAATCTAAACGAAATGGATTTGGCTACAGCCGCTGCCGATGTAAATGAAGCCATTGCTTCACTGGGTGAGTTGCCAAGGGGACTGAAAGTAGAGTTGATAGGTATGAGTGCTACTTTGATCGAAACGTTGGATAGTCTGGAAGGAGGACTTTTGGTCGCAATCGTAGTTATTTTCTTGATGCTTGCTGCAAACTTCCAATCCTTCAAAGTTTCGGGAGTGGTATTGGTAACAGTTCCGGCGGTATTGTTGGGATCATTGCTGTTACTGGTTGCTACCGGTTCTACATTGAATCTTCAATCTTACATGGGGATAATCATGTCAGTTGGGGTTTCTATTTCGAATGCCGTTCTCCTGATTACCAATGCGGAAGAGCTGCGATTGAAAAATGGGGATGCAACCAAGTCCGCATTGGAAGCTGCTTCCTTGCGTGTGAGGCCAATTGTGATGACAGCCATGGCAATGGTCGTAGGTATGATTCCAATGGCTATAGGAATGGGAGAGGGTTCTGAGCAAACTTCTCCTTTGGGAAGAGCTGTCATCGGAGGTTTGATCGCTTCTACGGTTGCTGCATTGATTATTCTCCCGATTGCATTCTCATGGGCTCAGGCTAAAACAACGACTCAAAGTGTCTCTCTTGATCCTGAAGACGAGCAAAGTATCCATTACATTCCTCAATCCAATTAAGTTTTTCAACCTTTTACTTATGAGAGCTTACCTAACTGGTCAAAAAATGAAACGATATAAAAAGTTTGCAATTCCTCTTTTTGTAGTGGTTGGACTGGCTTTTCAAAGCTGTAAATCTGAAGACAAGAAGTTCTCAGATGATGCCACAGAAATAGCGGTAGTGACTCATGAGGCTTTCAGATTAAAGAAGGGAGCTGTAGCTTCTTCATTCAGAATTCCGGGTGAATTGGTAGCAAACCAGCAGGTGGATATTTATGCAAAGGTTAGTAGTTTCGTCGAAAAGCTGTTAGTTGATGTAGGGACTGAAGTGAAAAAGGGACAGCTTTTGGTGACATTGGATGCTCCGGAAATTAGTTCTCAACTCGCTGGTGCTGAATCAAGGTTGAAGTCTTTTGAAGCGGTTTATTTAGCCAGTAAATCACGCTACGATCGGGTTTTGAAAACCAGTAAAACACCGGGTACCATTTCTCAAAATGATCTGGATATGGCTTTTGCAGATCAGCAGTCGGATCTAGCCAAGTGGGAATCTGCGAAAGCAGCCTATCGTGAGATCACAGATGCGAAGAACTACCTGGAGATTCGTGCGCCATTTTCAGGAGTGATTACAGCCAGAAATTTAAGCGCTGGCGCGTATGTAGGGCCTTCAGGTCGAGGTTCTGAAATGCCACTTTTTACCCTTTTGGAACAGAAAAATCTTCGTCTGGTAGTAAATGTGCCTGAGCTGTATGCCTCTACTTTGCAGAAGGGGAGTGCTGTGGAATTTACTGTGCGTTCAATTCCTGGGAAGATATTCAAAGCGGAAGTTTCCAGACTGGCAGGAGCATTGGATGATCGGCTACGGGCTGAGCGTGTAGAAATGGATGTCAATAATGCTGAGGGAGAGCTGTTGCCAAAAATGGTGGCAGAGGTTACCATTCCTGTCAATACTGACGGAAATAGTTTTGCAGTTCCTCAGTCAGCGGTTCTGAATTCGACCTTGGGGATGTTCGTGATAAAAGTGGAAAATGACAGTTCTATTTGGGTTCCAGTGAGTGTGGGTAGAAGTGGAGGGGGCTTAATTGAAGTTTTCGGCGAGCTAAGCGATGGAGATATTTTATTAAAAAGTGTGTCTGAAGAAATAAGAGACAAGGCTCCTGTAAAAGCAGAAATCACCGAGTAAGTACCCGGTGATTTCCATATAATGAATGTGAATTATAATTACATTTTCTCAATTACCATCGCTGAAGCTCCGCCACCGCCATTGCATATTCCAGCAACGCCGATCTTGCCATTTTTCTGATGCAATACAGAGTTCAATGTGCTGATGATTCTAGCTCCAGAGGCTCCAAGTGGATGTCCTAAGGAAACTGCTCCTCCAAAGACATTTACTTTGTCGTTATCTAGGTTTAATTCTTTTTGATTAGCTAATGCAACGGCTGCAAATGCTTCATTGATCTCGTAGAAGTCAATATCCTCAGCAGTTAATCCTGCATGCTTGATTGCTTTTGGGATAGCTAGGGCAGGAGCAGTGGTGAACCAAAGTGGATCAGTGGCTGCATCTGCAAAACCTCTGATTTTAGCCAATGGCTTCAATCCTAATTCCTCTGCTTTTTCCTTGCTCACCAAAACCAAAGCAGAAGCTCCGTCATTCATGGTAGAAGCATTTGCTGCAGTGACAGTTCCTTCTTTATCAAATACTGGTCGAAGCGAAGCGATCTTGTCAAACATGACATTCTTATACTCCTCATCCTCGTCGATGACGATTGTTTCGCCTTTTCTACCTTTCATTTCTACAGGTACCACTTCATCTTTGAAGTAGCCTTTAGCCCATGAATCTGCCGAGCGCTGATAAGATTGAATAGCGTAAGCGTCCTGATCCTCTCGGGAAATGTTCATTTCCTTGGCAGTATTATCTGCACAGTTTCCCATTGGGAATTTATAATAAGCTTCGAAAAGGCCGTCTTTAACCAAGCCATCCACGAATTCAGCATTGCCATATTTGTAGCCAAATCTAGCTTTAGGTACATAAAAAGGCACATTTGACATACTTTCCATTCCGCCTGCTACGACTACATCATTGATGCCTAGCATGATGGATTGAGCGCCAAACATAACGGCTTTCATTCCTGAAGCGCATACTTTATTGACTGTGGTACAAGGGACATTGTATCCGATTCCAGCACCTATAGATGCTTGACGTGCAGGTGCTTGTCCAAGGTTAGCGGAAATTACATTTCCCATAAAAACTTCCTGAACTTCCTCAGCCTTTACGCCGGCTTTTGACAGGGCACCTTTAATAGCAGTACTGCCGAGTTCTATAGCTGTAAGTCCAGCTAATTTTCCTCCAAAACTCCCCAAAGGAGTTCTAACGGCTGAGACGATATATACTTCTTTGATCATGATATTTGGGTTTTATATAGACGTTAGATGCTAGATAATAGACAATAGATTTTTGAGTCAAGAATCTAGAAAAAAGAGCCAAGGATCTTGAGTTAAGAAACAAGATAATTCTAATAATTGAAGCTCTTTAGTCTTGCTATTTAGGCCAGTTAGCAGAAATCTGGATTCTTATGTCTTAAATCTTAGGTCTAATGTCTTGATTCTAATTTTACCAATCTGGAATACCTCTCTTAGGTCTCTCCGTAGCTTTTTTCTTGTTTTGTTGGATGTAGCGTAATTCTGCAGCATTCATACTTTCGAGTATTTGCGCAGCTTGCTCAGGAGTGAGGTTCATCGCTTTTAGCTTCTCCTTGAATTCGTCCATAGCCTTTTGCTTATCAGCTAGATTAGCATCCATCTGATCGTTTGCATTTTCGCTAGGCTTGTCATCACTTTTATCGGATGGATCTCCAGCTTGGGATTCTTTGGCTTTATCCTCATTGGTCTTTTCCCCATCTTCTTTGGATTCCTGCTGTTCCCCGTCTTCACCTTGACTTTTTTGATCTTCCTGCTGTTGTTTTTCTTCCTGATTCTGCTGGTCTTGCTTCTGCTGATCCTGTTTATCTTGCTCTTCCTGTTCTTTTTCCAGCTTTTCTTTCAAAGCCTGTAGTTTCGCATCCGAAGGAAATTTAGTCAAACCGTCCTTAACTGTAGCCAATGCTTGATCCTTTTCAGTTTTGACGTAGGAACGAGCAGCTCGGTTAAAGTACTCACCGGAGGTTTGGGCTATAGCGGTGGATAGGCTTAGGGTGAAAGCAAATCCTAGAAGTAATAGAAGTTTATTTCTCATCGATCTCTGTGATTTCTTGAAGACTCGTCATAAAATCTTTATACGCATCAACGGTTTCATCTTGAAGCCTGGCTTCATTCATTAGGTTCAACGCATCTTTGAAGCGGAATTGTTCCACCATTCGATCAGCTTCTGCTTTTTTACGCTTTGCAAAGTCCGATGGCTCGGGTTTATTCTGGTCTTCATTCTTACGTTCCTCATCACGTTGCAACCATCTTGCCAGCAATTCATAATTATGTCTGGCCACTTCATTGTTTGGGTCTTGAATCAGAGCGGATTTGAATTTGCTCAGTGCCGGTTCGTATTCTTTCTTGTTTCCTAGTAGTACTCCTCCTTGATTGAATGCAAAGGAAGCAAGCATCTTGTTTGGAGCTATTGAAGCTTTATCGTAATAGCCAACGGCTTCATCTACTTTTTCTGCATACTGATTGCTGAGGCCAAGGTTATAATCTAGTTCAGGTGAAGCATATCCAAATTCATCAATTAGTACTTGATGATTGGTGATAGATTGCTCGTATTCAGCTTTGGCGTAGCTTTCTCCTGCCAAGTCAATGGCGGAATTCAGCCTGGAAACTCGAGTCCAAGATGCGGGAATCAGAAGGAAAACTGCTAAGGTTAGCTTACTCCAGCTCATTTATAGTTTGATAGTTTTAATCGGTAACATCATGTCCAGCAAAGAAAGAACTAAGCCAGCCAATAGAAAATAAAAATACTTATTTGCAGAAGCTTCGACAACTCTAGATCCAGTGACTCCGCCTTCTACACGCTCCAAAGCAGCAGTTAAATCTCCAATTTCCTGAACTTCATCAGAAATCTCAAAGTATTGGCCATTTGTCTCAGCAGCAATTTGCTGAAGGGGTGCGCGGTCAAGAACTGTTTGAGCAGGTTTTCCTGTTTGTGGATCGATCACCAACCCATTTCCTCTAGGTATGCTGCTTCCTCTTTCTGTTCCAATACCCAAGGAAAATACTTTTATTCCTTCACTATTCAAGCGAGAGCCAATATCGTCCAGATCATCTCCGAAATTTTCTCCATCAGAAATCAAAATAATCGTTTTGGACTTCACTTCCTGACTTTCGTCATTCAGGAATCTTTCCTCAGCCATTTTCAACGGACCATTAAGATCTGTTCCGAAATTAGGAACCAGACCAGTATTCAATCCATCGATGTACAATTGAAGTACACTTTGATCGAAGGTAAGTGGGCATTGCATAAACGCTTCTGAACTGAATATGATCAATCCTATTCTATCTGAAGGAAAACTTTTCGTTAAGTTTTTCAATTCAAACTTTATGCGTTGAAGTCTACTTGGACCGATGTCAGCCGCATTCATCGACTGAGATAAATCCACAGCAATGAAAATATCTTTGCCTTCTTCTTGGATTTCCTTCAATGAGGTACCAATAGAAGGCCCTGCAAAAGCAATAAGAAACAGCACAAAATACGTAGTTCGGATGACCACCTTAGTGAACAGCCTACGCTTCTCTACTTCTAGCTTGTGGTTGATCTTCCAATAGCGAAATAGATAAATAAAATACAGCAAACCGAAAATGCCGGCTAGCAAGAGGGTGAGTTTTACGTCCGGATAAGCCCAAATCATGACCTGAAATTATAAAATAAAGCTTACTTTAAAAGGGTGAATGCGATAAGAGGTGTCCCTAATTTGAAATGATCTTGATAATTAACAAACATTAATTTTTGTGAAGCGTCTAGTTTTGGGGTACAATCCTTATTTATGTAGCATGAGGTTAACTGCCGGACTAAGTAAAATTCTTTTCATTTTCCTTTTCATTTTCCCTTTTTCTGAGCTTAAAGCTCAGGAAACGAAGGTTTTTGTAGCGCAAGTGCTAGATGTAACTAACTCATCTCCGCTGCCTGGAGCTAGTGTTTATTGGGAAAACGATGTGTCTTCAGGAGTAGTTTCTGAAATCGATGGGACTTTTCAAATAGGAATTAAAACCTTACCCGCCCGTCTGGTAGTTTCTTTTATAGGATTCGAAACTTCCATCCGAGTGATTACTTCAAAGGATTTTGATAAACCGCAGCGATTTTTTCTCAAACCAGAAGATTTATCGCTAGATGAAATCATCATTCAGGAGACAAACCCGGATCAGTCCGTTCGGAATATGGAGACTGGAAAAGCAACAGTCCCGATTGCAACTATTAAAAATATACCGGCCCTTTTTGGTGAAGTAGATCTGCTTAGAAGCTTGCAATTGCTGCCTGGCGTGCAGACTGCTGGCGAAGGAACCACGGGGCTATTTGTGCGTGGTGGGTCAGCCGATCAGAATCTAGTACAGTTAGATGGTGCTCCGATCTACAATCCTTCTCATTTCTTTGGTTTTTTCTCTGTCTTCAATCCGGATGCATTGGATCAAGTGGAGCTGTATAAAGGCAATATGCCTGCTTCATTCGGAGGCAGACTTTCAGCTTTGATAGATGTTTCACTTCGAGAGGGAAATAATGAGCAGATCCATGGAGAGGGAGGAATTGGTACGATATCTTCCCGATTGACCTTGGACGGACCGCTTTTTTCAGAAAAATCGACCTTTGTTATTTCTGGTAGAAGAACCTATGCAGATATGTTTCTGAAGCTTTCAAGTGATCCTGATATCAATAATAACAAGCTTAACTTCCATGATTTGAGCGGAAAGCTGTCATTTAAATTGAGTGAGCGTGATAAACTAACAGTTTCCAGTTACCAGGGAAGTGATTTTCTTGGCCTTGATGATGAATTTGGATTGGGTTGGACCAATTGGATTTCATCGGCTCAATGGAGTAGAAATATTTCTGATAAGCTATTCTTTGATCTGGATGGGTATCACTCCATGTATAACTACAGCGTGGAATTTGATGATCCGGATAATGGCTTTGAATGGAAAAACAATCTTTCCGAATCGGGAATGAAGGGAATTTGGACTTTTCTTAAAAGCGATGCCTTGCAAACTTATTGGGGATTTCAAAGCCAGTTTTATCATTTTGCCCCTATTAGACTAGTTCCATCTGTAGATAGTAATATTGATCCGTTGGCGACTAGCCCTAAGAATGGTGTGCTGAATAGTTTATTCGCAGGAATGACCTATGAGATCACTCCTAAATTAAGCACAGAAGTAGGACTGAGATGGGGATTCTTTAATCAAGTAGGGAAAGGAGTAGATTACCTTTATGAAGGAGGAGTGCTCGATCCTGCTTCATCTATTATAGATTCCGTGAATTATAAGAGTTTCGAAAACATCAAGTTCTACCAAGGATTAGAACCTCGAGTTGCTTTCCGATATTTATTCAATGATGAGTTTTCTATTAAGGCAGCCTACAACCGCAATTTCCAATATGTGCAGATCGCTTCAAATAGCTCTGCAGGATTGCCTATAGATCGATGGATTTTGGCTGGGACATATGTGCCGCCAATACGTGCTGATCAGATTTCGCTCGGCTTATTCCGCAATTTCGATAATAACCGCTGGGAGTTTTCTGTAGAAGGTTATTACAAGGATTTCAAGAACATCATTGATTTGAGAAATGGTGCACAAATTCTATTTACTGATAAAATAGAGACCGAAATCCTCAAAGGAAATGGATGGGCATATGGTACGGAATTTATGCTGCGCAAGAATGTAGGAAAGACCACAGGTTGGCTGGCTTATACATGGTCTCGATCTTGGCGCAAAACGCCTGGAGTTTCTGAGGGATTGAAATACAACCCACGCTATGACCGCCCGCATGATTTGACTTTGGTGCTGAACCATGAGTTTTCGCCTTCTTGGTCAGCAGGATTAACGTTCATTTATACTACAGGACAGGCGGTTTCATTTCCGATTGGCCTTTATGATGTTGATTTGCAGTCAGTCCCGCTTTATTCTAAGTATAGGAATGAGGATAGATTCCCTGATTACCACAGAATGGATGCATCCGTCACTTGGAAAAATGCCGACAAGGGAAGGAAATGGAAAGGGAGCTGGAACTTCAGTATTTACAATCTGTACGGTAGGAAGAATCCATTTGCCTATGAATTCAGAGAGATCTACAATGATAATATCAAATATAGTAGGGCCGAAGATGGGCCAATAGTGACTTCCAGACAAGGAGTTGTCATGACTTACCTCTTTACATTCTTGCCATCGATCACTTATAATTTCCAATTCTGAAATGAAGAGAATTTGCATCATACTATTAGCTGTCGCTAGTTTCTCCTGTCAGGAAGAAGTTAATCTTCCTTTGGGTAGAATCGATTCTCCTGTCCCAGTTATTGAGGCTATCTGGTCAGATAGGCCATTCTATAATGAAGTGAAGATTACGCTAGCGCAAAATTATTTAGATAATTCGGAAATAGATGTGGTGAAAGACGCACAGGTGTTTATCATTAATACACGAAGTAAAGAGGTAATTCCATTTCGTTTTGATCAAGGAAACCTTAGCTATATACCCGTTGAAACGACTAAAAGAGCTGAAATTGGAGAGAGTTACCAATTATTTATACAGTGGAAGGATAACCAATTTACTGCAAGTGGAGAGATGCTGGCTCCACCTATTGTAGACAGCCTCACTTATAAATACAAGAAGGAAAGATTATTTCGAGATGAAGGATACTATATTAAAGTGTATGGTAAAATCCCCTACCAAGAAAACAATTACTATCGTATACGTGTGATAGAAAATGACACCCTTAAGAATGATCGTGATGACTACTTACTTTTTGATGACACGTTTGGGCTTACTTTTTTTGAAAATGGTCTGGAGTTGAACTACGATTTTGCAGAAGGGGATAAGGTGCGACTGGAGCTATATAGATTGAATAAGGAGCCTTACAATTACTTCACTCAGTTAGTAAGTTTACTTTATAACGATGGAGGGCTTTTTAGTCCTCCACCTCAAAATCCAGATACAAACATCGAGGTGATTTCTGGGAGCTCTGACGTATTGGGATATTTTAGTGTGGCTTCTATTTTGACAGAATCAGTAGCTATTGAAGGGAAAGATGATTGATACTCTGCTATCCTAAGAATATAGTGTTTAGATAGATACAATTTCTAACCTTTATTATTTTTTAGCATTCAAAAGCAAGGGAGGTAGTAATTAGGTGATTCTTCCGTTCTCCAGCAGGTAATTTATCGGACTGAAAATCTGGAGGATAATCTTGGTAAGACATTCATTTTTTTAGATCTCTTATTTTTATCGTAGTAATACGAAATAATCGTAGGATTATTAAAAATTCGTTTTTACCTTAGGGCTATGGACGAATTAAATAACAACGAAGAAAGGATCATGCGAATTTTTTGGAGACTCGAAAAAGCGCTTGTCCGAGATGTTCTTGATGAACTACCAGATCCGAAGCCGCCTTATACCACCTTGGCATCTTCCATTAAGCTACTTGAGAAGAAAGGCTATTTGGATCACAAAGCTTACGGCACCACACACCAGTATTTCCCATTGATCTCACAGGCTGACTACAGCAAGAGAAGTGTAAATCAATTGGTGAAGCATTATTTCGAAGGTTCGGTGGGGAATTTCCTCTCTTTCATGGTGAAGGAAAATAAGATTTCTGATAAGGAAATTGAAGACTTACAGAAGATGATCGATGATATGGACAAGCCCACAGAGTCATGAATGCTATCCTAATATATCTACTTGAAGCAAGTATTTGTGTTGCTATCACGGTGCTCTTTTACCGAATTGTATTGAGTGAATTGACATTTTTCACGTTGAATCGTGTGATTTTGATTGGCATGTTGATGCTTTCATTCATCATTCCTCTACTCTCATTTAAGCTTGGAATCACCTCATTGGGTACTGGAGAAATAACTCTTCCTGAATTCCTGGTAGGCAAAGAAGTCGCTCAGGAAGCAGTAAGCTTTACTTGGCAGGAAATGATTTTTTACACCTACCTGGCGGGAGTAGTTGTGATGACTGTGCATTTGATTTTGGGATTCTTTACTTCTCAGCGATTGCTGGGTAAGTCCAGATTGATGCGTTATCAGGATTACTGGATAGCGGTTCATCCTAAGTTCATTCCGGCTTCCTTCTTCAGTTACATTTTGCTGCCAGACTTCAATCCTGACAGATCTGAACAAAGACAAATCGTCCTACACGAGTCAGTTCATGTACGCTTGAAGCACAGCTGGGATCTGTTGTTGATCCAGTTCGCTAAAATCATCTTTTGGTTCAATCCTCTGATCTACCAGTTCGAAAGATCACTTAGAGAAGTGCATGAATATCAAGCGGATCAAGGTGTGACCTCTACTTATTCCAAAAGAGAATACTCCGGACTATTGCTTCAGATGATCACTGGAGGACAAGGCTGGCACTTCATGAATAATTTCAACCAATTTCAAACCAAAAAACGAATTATTATGATGAGTAAACCACAATCCCAGAAAAGGGAAATGCGTAGGTTCTTGCTTGCGATTCCTGTATTGGCGGCGTTGTTCTTCGTATTTTCTTGCGAAATAACGCCTGAAGAAGATATTGAAGGCCCCACTATGAATGGTGTGAAGGAAGTCGTAAAAATAGGGCCTTCTGACATAACAGCACGAGTGATGGAAATTGGCAAAGACGGCGAGCCAATTTATGATGTTGTAGAAAAGCAACCAGATCCTGTAGGAGGAATGGCAGGATGGAATGCCTATCTAAGCGAAACCTTAACTTATCCAGCGCAGGCCAAAACTTTAGGAATTGAGGGGACTGTGATCCTAATGTTTACAGTCAATTCTGATGGCAGTCTTTCAGATATAGAAGTACTTCGAGCAATTGGAGGCGGTGCAGATGAGGAAGCAGTTAGAGCAATAGAAAATGCACCGAATTGGACTCCAGGTTCTCAAAAAGGAGTAACAGTAAATACGAGAATGAGATTGCCTATTAGATTTAAACTAAGTTGAGTTGGCTTATAGGTATTAAAACCTCACATGAAACCAGCAAATGATTTTCCTAAGACCATTGAAATCCCAGTTTCTAATTAAGTCTCTTAGTTAAAAAGTCTTTTCAGAAATTCCGCAGAACTGGATTCTTTGAATAATAAATGAAATACACCTAAACCAAAAACTATGAAACTATCATTCTTCAATTTCACACTTAAAACACTTCCTGTATTCTTGATTGCATTTCTCTTTTTCGCTGCACTCCCTATTCTATCTGCACAGGGTCAAACTGAAGGAGAGGATGTCTTAATGGAAGTAGACGAAATGCCTAAGCCAAAAGGAGGAATGGAAGGATGGAATACCTACTTGGCTAAAAACCTGACCTATCCGAAAGCTGCTAGAGAAGCGAAAGTAGAAGGTACTGTGATCGCCACTTTTGTAGTTGATGAAAAAGGAGAAGTAAGTAATGTGGAAATTCTCAGAGGCATAGGTGGTGGCTGTGATGAGGAAGTGATGCGACTGGTAAAAGAGTCGCCTAAATGGACCCCTGGAAAAAAGGACGGTGAAATAGTCAAAGTAAGAATGAGGCTTCCTATTAGATTTAAATTATAAGTTAAGTTTTAATTAGTCGAAAAAACATCCGAAGCTTCTTCGGGTGTTTTTTTTGTTTCTAAGCAAATCAATTAGTTTCGCGATATGCATTCAGGAATTCAATCAATGAACCAAATCAAACCATCAAGTCACAGTAAGCCTACTTTTTTATTGAGTATTTCCATGCTGATTTTATTGTTCAGTATGTTTTCCTGTGGTGGAAGCCTGGAAGGAAAATTAGTTGGCAAATGGAAAGGAAGTGATCATATGTTTGTCAAAGATACAGGACCGGACTTGGTAGCCACCGTTGACGGGGGACTAGCAAGACATATGGCTAGTACTTTAAATCTCAATGAAGATGGGACTTACCAGAAACTTGTAGGCGAATATGACAATGGGTCAGGTATATGGATGTTGGAAGACGATAACTTGATCTTATTGGATAATAATGGAAACGAGTTGAAATACACCCTTCTCAAAGTCACCGAAAATGAACTGGTTACTATTCATGAAGTAACTATGGACACACCTAGTGGAGAATTGTCTGGCAAAATAACTTTGTCTTACACTCGATAGGAACACTAGAAATAGTAAAAACCTAATCTGATTATCCGCAATGATGCCAGTAGCCATAGTTTCTTTGCTTTATAGGACGGAAGACCGGTGACCGAAGTGGCCTAAATGCTAATGTTTACCAAATTCTGTAATGCTTTAATCGCTTTACTGGCAGAAAAGTGGATCTACATAAAACCTAAAATGATTTATTTTTTGAGTCTTGAGCACCAGCTCAAAATGTAATTCCACAACCCATTTTAATGACTTTTAGAAATTTGGTTTTTTTGCTGTAAAGCCAATGAATCTATCTTCAGTTTCATAAAATCCATCAATGGTTTTTTGATTGAAGGGAAATTGGAGTAATTTATCCTCCTAAGTTCTTTTCCCTAAATAATCTAACCTATGAACATGAGAATCTTAACACTTGCATTTACAGCTGGTGCATTGACTATGAGTTCTTTAGCAAACGCTCAAGAGAAAACTCCACCTCCGATAAAGCCTGAGGCTACGGAATTCTACACTCCAGTTCCTCCGAAAGTAACTCCGGGAGCACACAATACTGCACCTCCTTCTGATGCGATTGTGCTTTTTGACGGTACTAGCCTGAATGGGTTTGTAACTGCAAAGGACGGTTCAAGTCCAGCGGCTTGGACTATTGAAAACGGTGAATTGGTAGTTACCAAAGGAAAAGGTGATATCCAGTCCAAGTTGCCATTTGGCGATGCCCAATATCACTTAGAGTGGTCTGCACCAACCGAAATCGTAGGCGAAGGCCAGGGTAGAGGTAATTCAGGTTTCTTCTTGATGGGCATTTACGAGGTACAGGTATTGGATAGCTACGAAAGCAAAACGTATACAAACGGTCAAGCTGGAAGTATCTATAAGCAACATACTCCATTGGCTATGGCATTGAGACCTGCTGGTGAGTGGAATTACTACGACATCATCTTCAAAGCTCCTCGCTTCAATAAGGATGGGATTTTAACTTCGCCAGCTACAGTTACTTTGCTAATGAATGGTGTATTAGTTCAAAACCATGTTATTCTAAAAGGTCCAACCGAATACATTGGTATTCCAAATTACAAGGCGCATCCAGAAAAATTGCCAATCAAACTTCAGGATCATGGAAACCCTGTTAGATTTAGAAATATCTGGGTGAGAGAGCTATAATATGTGATAAAGTCGGAAAATTTCCGTTTTATAAATAAATGAAAAGTAAGTAGTTAGGTGATTTGTTACCAAAATTACTTACTTTTTTTCTTTGACATCGAATTACTTTTTATTCAACTTAACAACCCAAGATACTATGTCCTCAAGAAGAAAATTTATTCAAAACACCATGCTGCTAGGAGCGGGGTTAGGCATGCCTAATATTCTCACAGCGGCAGATTTCGGGAGGTTTACCCGAAAAATCAAACCCTCAGATCAATTGAATTACGGCTTGATAGGCTGTAATGGAATGGGTTGGTCTAATATGAACGCACATCTCAAAATGCCACAGGTGAACTGTGTAGCTCTGGCAGATGTAGATCAAAGTGTATTAGATAGAAGAACAGAAGATGTATTCAAGCTTCGCGGAACCCGTCCAAAGCAATACAAGGATTATCGAAAGCTACTGGAGGATCCCGATATAGATATTGTAATTGTGGGGACGCCTGATCACTGGCATTGCCTGATCATGTGCGATGCGGTATCTGCTGGCAAAAATGTGTATGTAGAGAAACCAATTGCCAATACGATTGAGGAGTGTCAACTCATGGTGAAAGCTCAGGAGCGTTATGGGAAAATTGTCCAGGTAGGACAGTGGCAGCGATCTGGATCTCAGTACGCGGAAGCAATCGACTATGTGAAATCCGGTAAGCTAGGTCAGATTCGTCTGGTGAAATGCTGGGCATATCAAGGCTGGATGAAACCTGTGCCTGTATTGCCTAATGGCCCAGCTCCTGCTGGCGTTGATTATAAGATGTGGCTAGGTCCAGCACCCGAGAGACCATTTAATCCTAACCGTTTTCATTTTAATTTCCGTTGGTTTTGGGATTATGCAGGAGGATTGATGACGGATTGGGGAGTACATGAGATTGATATAGCGCTATTCGCAATGGGAGTAAAGGCTCCTAAATCAGTAATGGCCTCTGGCGGTAAGTTTGCCTATCCAGATGATGCTTCCGAGACGCCAGATACCTTACAGACAGTTTATGAATACGAAGGTTTCAATATGCTATGGGAACATGCTACTGGTATCGATGGAGGTAACTATGGAACAACTGAAGGAATTGCATTCATAGGAAATAATGCAACCTTGGTCGTGAATAGGGGTGGGTGGAAAGTGATTCCAGAAACTGAGACTAAAGATGGGGTTCGTACTAATAAAGTCGAAGAAGTCCCTCATAATAAACCAACTGGAAATGCGCTTGACCTGCATGCGGTGAACTTTGTGGAGGCAGTTACTGCCAACGATCCAAAGCTTCTGAACTGTGCGATTCAAACAGGAAGTATTGCAGCTATTAATGCCCAGATGGGTAATATTGCTTACAAGACTGGAGAGAAAGTATATTGGAATGCAGAGAAAAACCAGTTTACATCTTCGGCTGCCAATGATTTAATGAAAGCTCAGTATCACAATGGGTGGGTGCTGCCTAAAATCTAATTTAAAGTTAGCTTACAAAGCCGCAGTGACCAATCGCTGCGGCTTTTGATTTTAAGATTTCTTCTTACTTAAAAAGCTAAGGCTGCAAGGCCTAGTTTACTCTTAAATGGACTGATAGATTTCAAAACCTGTTTTGAGTATTTTTTGAAGAGGTCATTGCCAAATAGACTAGTTTGTAACTTGGCTCTGTTGTTTTTCATCTTTAGAAATCCAGCTTTTTTGTCTTCTTCAGAAGCTTCACTGCTTTTCAGCTTCATTAGATTGTCAACAAAACTTGAGTTGTTTTGACTTAGCTTATCCTTTTGATCTGAATTAAGATCCAGACCCTTTGTGTCATTTAGGATTCCCAATACTTGAGACGAAAGATCCATCTCAGGAAGATCCATTTTTGGAGTTTTAATAGTCTGTGCATTTATAGTTGACACTAGGACAAATAAGAGTGCATAGCTTAGAAGAAGTTTGATTTTGAACATGGTGATGTTGGGAGTTACTTAAGAAAATGAATTAGTCACGAGATCTACTTAAATAATCCTTTGCCCATATTCATCAATCCACCTAGGTCCATTCCACCATTTCCGCCGCCCTTTCCCCCAAGTAATGAACCCAGAAGTTCACCTGCATTGATGTTTCCCTGTCCACCCTGCAAGGAGGATACTACAGACGACATGATATCATTGTTATCCTGCGGAGCATCATTCACTCTTTTGTTAAAGAAATTCATGATCATTGGCAAAGCCGCCGCCGCGATACCCATGGCTTGTTCTTTGGATATACCTAGTTTTTCAATCAGACTTTCAGAGACATCGCCTTGTAGATTATTGATTACTGAGGCACCAGGAGAAGTCTCTTTTCCAGAAAACATTTCTTGAATTGCACTCATGTCCCCTGAGGATACTTGTTTTTGAAGGCTTGAAGTGATGGTGTCCTTTAGTATTTCTGCAGAGGCACTAGGTTGATTCTGATTCATACCAGCCAGCATTTCTTGCAGCGGCCCATCTGCTAATTTCATCAATTGATCTAACATGATTATAAGGTTTTGTTTTAGGTAATTTCCCCCTTTTGAGGAGGTAATCCAACAAAAAATATAAAATATCATATGTGAAGAGCTTTACTTACTCTTTTGAGAAGAATAATTTTCTGAAAAAACCTAGGTTATTTTTCACTTCCAAAGCATTGCACCCCCATTAAATAAGGGACATTAAAAAATTCCCGGTTGCTGAAAACCTGAGATCCACATCCAAGTTGCTCGAAATTTGGGTTCAGAATACTTTTTCTGTGGGAAGGTGAATTCATCCAGAGCTGTACCGCTTCACGCGCATAGCTTAAATAGGTATGAGGAAGTATTACCTCCCGAGTTGAATTGGCATAGGTGTACATTCCTCCACTGCGTGGAATATTGATCTGTCGGCCATCTTGATATTGTAAGCCTATACTGGAACTGATGTTCTCGCCTATTAGCATTCGTTTAAGGCCTTCGCGCGAAAATCGGTCACCTATAGTTTCCTTTCCTTTCACTCTACTAACATGTGAATAGAAGTTGTAATTGACCATGTCATTGGCGTGCTCGGAAGCTACTTTTTCCATTGCATCTGAATGAGTAAATGGCTTAAGACCATATTTGATCCTTTCCTCATTTGTCAAGTAGAATATTGCGGCTTGTAGCAGCCCTCTATCTAGTTTCTTGTAATTGATGGTTTGATTTACCGCCGCAAGCTGGAAAAATTGGGCTGGTGTAAAGCGATTGTAATCAGAGGGAATCCAGGTTTGAGCGACCAGTGAATTTGAAATAAAAAACAATAATATCGAGAGAAATCGTAAAGCCAAGATGCGGATGTCTAAAGTGGGTGCAAGAGAAATAATCTTAATATTAGACGAATTATTGGCTGAAATATTTTATTCCAATTGAACTGTTTGAGTGATATCGAACAATAATACTGTTCGGAATTGTGACAGTGAGATTTAAGAGGAGATTTTTAGCTTCCTTAGAATCAATCACTTAAATTGATTATACATATGATGGTATTGTTTTTTCTATCTATAAATAAAACATGCTGAAATTATTGGCCTATCCATGGGTATTTGATAGACTGTTGGATGTACCAAATTTGAAATTTTGATTGTTGATTAGCCATTTAACCTACTAGTTCTTAATCCCATTATTTACTGACTATGAGAAAACTCATTCTAGGATTGTCGCTTTTGACAGCCCCATTGTTATGCCAGGCACAGACAGATGCCCGGCTCATGCAATTACCTGATGTGTCTAATACACAGATTACTTTTGCTTTTGGAGATGATATATGGGTAGTTCCTAAGCAAGGAGGCGTGGCACAGAGACTTACCTCGCCTGCTGGACCAGAGATGTACCCGAGATTTTCTCCAGATGGCAAGCAGATCGCATTTTCTGCCAATTACAACGGGAATTATGATGTTTATGTGATGCCGACTGCAGGTGGAATTCCCACTCGCTTAACCTATCATGGGATGCCTGATATCGTGCAAGGCTGGACTCCTGATGGTAAGTCTGTATTATTTACTTCAGGGCGGGAGAGTGGCAAGGAACGCTTTTCCCAGTTTTATACCATCGCAGCCACTGGTGGACTTCCAGCTAAGCTTCCAGTTCCTTATGGGGAGTTTGCATCTTATTCACCTGACGGAAAAAGATTTGCCTATACCGACAGAAGTAGGGTAAATAGAAATTGGAAAAGGTACAGAGGTGGTACTGCTCCTGATATCTTGCTTTTTGATTTGACTGGATTCAAAACGGAAAATATCACCAACAATGCCGCAAACGATGAACTTCCAATGTGGATCGGCGATGCTATATTTTACATGTCAGACAATGGTCCTGAGGGTAGAAATAATCTTTGGAAATACGATCTGAAAACCAAGCAAAATACACAGCTAACTGAATTCACGGACTTCGATATTACTTTTCCTTCCAATAGTGAAAAGGAAATCGTTTTTGAAGCTGGTGGAAGTCTGTATTTGTATGATATCGCTTCGGCTGAATCAAAGCGAGTAGAAATTCAGATTATTTCCGATCAAAAAGCGATGATTCCTAAGATAGTGAAAACTGAGTCTGACCTGATGGCAGCCAGTATTTCTCCAGATGGTAATCGTGTGATTGCAAACGCCCGTGGGGAGATTTTCAATTTGCCAGCCAAGAAAGGTTTTGGGACCAATCTTACCAATACTTCAGGAGTAGCCGAGCGTTATCCGGAGATGGCTCCAGATGGTAAAAAAATCGCGTATTGGTCAGATGCTACTGGCGAGTATCAGCTTACCACCAAATCACTAGGAGTGGATTCGCAGACGAAAACACTGACAAATTTCAAAGATGGATTTGGCTACAATATCTTCTGGTCACCGGATAGTAAGAAAATCGTAAGTGTGAATCAGGCTATGGAGGTAATGCTTATCGACGCAACATCAGGTGTGGTGCAAGTAATTGATAATGGCAAGTACATGTTTGAAGGTAATTTGCAGGGCTTTAGTGTGAGCTGGTCACCAGATAGTCGATTCATCTCCTATAGCCTTTCGAAGAAAAACAGGGCTACCTCAGCTCTATATGTTTTTGATACAAAGTCAAACAAGGTTTCGCAAATCACCTCTGGTTTCTACGCTGACCAAAGTCCGACTTTCAGTGAGGATGGAAAGTATCTCTTCTTCACTACCAACCGTAATTTTGATCCTCAATATTCCGATATCGATAATACTTTCATTTACTCAAATACATCTGGGGTAGCAGTAGGGACCTTGAATCAGTCGATTACATCCTTGACTTCTCTGGTGAACGATGAGATAAAAATGGATGAAGAGAAGACAGATAAGGAAGAAGAGAAAAAAGACGACAAAAAGGATAAGGAAAAGGAGAAACCAATAGGAGTAGAATTTGAGACTTCCTCCTTCGAAAACAGAATAGAGATGCTGGATATTTCCAATGGAAATATTGGTGGTTTGGCTTCTCTGGAAGGAAAACTTCTATACGTGCGTAATCCAAATACAGGTGCTGGCGATGATTCCAAAAGCAGTTTGGAACTGTATGATTTTAAAGAAAAAGAATCAAAGACAGTCATTGATGGAGTAAATGGATTCTCTCTTTCAGCAGATCGAAAGAAAGTGATGGTTTTCTCTAATGGCAAACTTGCCGTGATCGACCCAGCCCCAGGTCAGAAAATCGAAGAAACAGTACCTCTTGGCGATATGCAGATGACGGTGGTTCCTGCTGAAGAGTGGAAGCAGATTTTCAATGATGTTTGGAGATTTGAGCGGGATTATTTCTATGATCCGAATATGCATGGAGTGGATTGGGAGCTGATGCGGAAGCGCTACGGAAGTTTGGTGGAGCAGGCGGGATCGAGACGTGATGTAAATATCATCCTTGGAGACCTGATCGCAGAACTGAACGCTTCACACACCTACAATAACGGAGGAGATTTGGAGTCAGGTCCTTCTATGTCAGTTGGGTATTTGGGGGCCAATTTCGTACTAGAAAACGGAGCTTATAAAATCGCCAAGATTATCAATGGAGCACCTTGGGATGTGGAAGTTCGTTCACCGCTGTCTAAGCCTGGAGTAGAGATCAAAGAAGGAGATTACCTACTCGCCGTCAATGGTCAGCCAATTGATGCGACTCAATCAATTTATGCCGCTTTGCAGGGTCTTGCAGGAAAAACCGTTCAGCTTACGGTGAATAGTTCTGCTACGATGACGGGGGCCAAAACTGTGTTGGTGGAACCACTTGGATCAGAGGCTAGACTACGAAATCTTGCTTGGATCAATGATTTCCGCAAAAGAGTGGAAGAAGCTACAGATGGAAGAATTGGTTACATATTCGTACCAAGCACTGGAGTAGATGGACAAAATGAGCTTTTCCGCCAGTTTTATGGACAGATGGAAAAAGAAGGAATGATCATCGATGAGCGCTTTAATAACGGTGG
>Ga0123337_10001098_pt1 | contig 37002 bp, 32 predicted proteins | sample frozenSSSSmetaG_FD_89792 | JGI IMG/M metagenome (GOLD analysis project Ga0123337, IMG submission 89792) | Glacier valley bacterial and archeal communities from Borup Fiord, Nunavut, Canada, to study Microbial Dark Matter (Phase II) -... | ecosystem: Environmental > Aquatic > Freshwater > Ice >...
CTACTTGTTTAGATCATGGTGCGTCGCGTTCATGAAATGTGAAAGCGGCGGTGGGAAAATAGGTGCACGAGCCTCATGGTACCTCGAGGGGGGCAAATACTAAATGCCACCCACTGTACCTTAGAGTGCTGTAACTGCAGAATACTGATAAGGATGTCACAACTATTTGCATGGGCTACCGTGGATAAGATAAGCATTGTTTGGATCGCATGCTTCCCCATGCCCATCCCCTATTCCTCATCCCACACAGACAGAGATTGAAGGCTCCAATCACCCAATCTGGGACAATTTGACCAGACAGGGCTGAAGTCGAACACGCACTGGCAATTGTACCTATGTACATACATACATAGATAGGGCATAGAGTATCATTATGGAGACTTAGAGTATGTACGGATACTCCGACTGGATACACGATGATATACTTATATACAGATAGATCTCGAGGATCTCAATAATACCACTTATGTATTGTATATATGTCTTGTACGTGTGCTTCTTCCCTCAGAAGTCTAGACATCTATGTATGACTGCTCGCTTCGTTCATACACCACCACAACATTCACAACTTACAGCTTGCCTTCGCCGATCCCGCCAGCTTCGCCTGTAGGAATATCTTATACGCTTGTTGCCCAAAAGGCACCATCATACCTGCATAATCCTTCGCCTTCTCGCTGCTCGCCTGTCGGACTGCATACCGCGCCGCAATGCCTTGCATGATGACAGAGTTTCGGTACATCCCGAATGCAGCTCCCCAAACCAAATCTGGCTCTGGATTCCATCCAGCAACCTCCGTATACCATTCTATAGCTTGTTCCTTGGTTGGCAGTCCCGGAGTGGCGCCTGGAATAAAGCCTTTGTGGGCATTTGGCCCATCCTGGGCTGTCAGGAAAGGCATGATCAAGTTGATAACATCGGAAAGTGGGTGGCCCACGGTTGACATCTCCCAGCTGAGGTTTTGACGTTAGTACGGATCAATCTTGGGAACTGGGCGACGAACTCTAAGACGCCAATAACCCTTGGCTCGGTTTTGTGGAATACCATATTATCGATCTTGTAGTCTCCGTGGATGATATTTCCCCGATCACTCGGCTGTGTGCTCGGGTTCTTGAAATACGCAAGCATCTCTTGAGCATTTGGCATATAGCCAACGGCTTTCCCAGTCTCGATGTCCTTGACTTTGGCTTGTGCATCCATGATAGTGCCAAAAGTTCTGACCTGCCGCGAGTAGAATCCATTTGGCCTTCCAAAGTCCTCGAGTCCGACATCCTTGGGATTGACTCTATGCAGTTTTCCTAACGTGCGAATGGCATCGTGCCACCTTGTCCTAATGTTAGCATAATTATCCCTTTTCGATTTGGCATGGCAGCCACAAACATTTCGGCCCTCTCTTCAGGGCTTACACCTGGCATTGCGGCATCCTCAATAATGCGGCCATCCAAGAACTCCATAATATAAAATGCCGTCCCAATGACACTGTCATCTTCGCACAAGCAATACGCTTTGGGTACTGGCACGTCGGTGTTCTCTAATGCGTGAATCACTCGGTATTCTCGGTCGACCTGATGCGCCGTCTTCGAGACCAGCTTTCCCGGAGGCTTCTTGCGCATAACGAATCTCTTGCCATCCTTTCCGGTGATCTGATAAGTTGGATTGGACTGGCCAAAACCGAACTACAGTTTGTTCTCAGCATTGAATTCTTATAATTATTGCATAGTGGGGGAAGTTCTGCTGATGCGCGTACCTGCTTGACATCTATGGGAATCTGAATCTCGGGCACAGTTTGAGAGATGTAGCGCTCCAGCGCTGCCACATCGATGGGTTGTCTCACGCGGCCTGCCATGTCGAGTAGCTGGAGATAAAACGGACAAAAAAAATACAGAGCAGAAATTAAGAAGCAGCAACGCCGCGGCTTTTTAATGCATCACAACTGAGGGTACGGAGTAGACTATGCTGCTGACTAGGCATTATTGTCATAGGTAGAGTAGGATATACTCCGTATGTTGAATGGAGAAGCCGAGGCTTGTCGGCTAGTGTCAGCCCTTCCTTCCCCACGTCGCATGGGGAAGTGCAGGGGTCCGGACATTTGGGATATCTCTTCCAATTCATCCAATTCATCGATGACGGCCTGAGCCAGAACCTAAGGCCGGAACTTCGCTTTGACACATTCATTTGTGCTTGATATTGACTCGAATCAATTATTGCCTACCTGAGCGTGTACGTACTCGGCATCATTGCCGCAGGACATGTATGCGGGGTTTCTTGCTTGCTACATATGTACAAATCTCTATTTTATATATTTTCAGCATATTTCATAGAGGGAGGTACTGTGCAGACCACATCCCATTACCACCTTACACCACATCACATCACATCACATCCCGTGGCAAACGGGGGCGCCAATGCTTCAAACGCCGTTTATCTCTGTCAAAGTCTGATCGAACTGGTATCTACATAGATTCTCTCTTCAAGCGCCCAACCTAACCAACCTAGAGCTCCGGATTTCCCAATGCAACAATAGACACTGTGCGGATATCGTACAATGTCGAACGGCATCACGATACGTGAATGAAGCCACGCTTCTTCTCGCTCTTGGCATCGGTATCCTCCCAAGTTTCTTCGTCCACGTAATCCTTGACACCCTTTTCTTGGATCTGGGTCCCGACAACTCGCAGAGCAGCGAGATTATAGCCCATTTGGTCCTTCTGCATCTGCAGTGCTTGTCTCAGGTTGTTCCTTATGCCGTCAAGCATGAGCTTCATGGACTTGCTTGCAACGAGTTGCTTGTGATGAGTCTTCAACACGAAGAATAGGATCCGGCAGGTCAATGGAATGTTCATTGACTTGTGCGCGAAGATGTTCAGAAAGGTAAACAGAAGCGGGAGTATGGAAAATGGAAGGACAAGCAGGGCGTCTTGAAGTGCTGCAGCTTTTATACGCTGTAAGACTGACATGACATGCTGTTCGGCGCTGATATTACCAAGAGCAGTATATAGAGGGTTTCGCGGCGGAGGCGCGGTATTGGGATTCGTTTCTTTCTCCACTTTCCATTCTTCCATCAACTGGTGGTCTGCCATGCCGAGCTCCAAAGCCTCGACAATCTTCTCTCCCGCCATAAGAGTTTCGATGGTCTGCTTGCCTGCATCACCAACCTCCCCTTCATCTCCTTCCTGGTCTCTTCCGAGAGATGTAGTAAGGGTGCTTTCATAAAGCTCCTCCAACTCTTTCTCCTTCTCTTCCTCAAGGAATATTTGTTCATCAGTCTGTTCCCAGACACGGATACTCTTGTCATGACTCGCACTGACAAGGAATGCGCCGGTTCTGCTCACAGCTAATGCCCAGATCTCTCCATGGTGCCCATCCAGCCTTTGAATTTGCTCAAACTTATCACCATCCCAATATTTGATCATCTTATCTTTACTGCTGCTGAAGAAATTATGCCCGTTTCCATCCTGGTTGTGTGGAACGAAAGCAACCTGCAGAATGCTATCTTGATGGGCAAAGAAAGCCTTGTGGCAATCACCGAAGTCGAGACCCCATAGACGTACGTTTTTGTCTGCGGAGCAAGTCACAATGAGCTTGCTGTCAAAGGAGATGTCCATGTTGAGGACAGGCAGTTTATGACCGTAAAGATTAAGAAACAGTTTGAGGGAATCGTTAAAGAACACCTTGACAGTATTGTCAAGGAGCGCAACAGCCAGAAGACGTGAATCCGGAGAGAATTTAAGACTGAGAATATCATCGGCAACCTTTAGAGTCCGCGTATGGACCAACTTCAATCTGGGCGTAGTACGTCTGGTCCCGGGAATTTCTTCTTGGACAACCTCAAAATTCCAGAATTTTGCGGACTTATCGGCACTACCAGAGACAACAGACCTCCCATCTGGATGTACTTGTAACGTCCAGATGGCGCCTTCATGTGCTTTCACCGTTTCTAGCATTGAGGCAGAAGCTACATCGAATAGCTCTAACTCGCCCGTCTTTGTGCCCACCACAACAATCTTGTCGCCAGGCAAGAATGAGCAGCAAAGAGCATAACCGCATTCAAAAGTGCGGATACAGCTTCTCGTCTTGACATTCCAAATTTTCAAACTTCCATTTGATGCGGAAGCCAACATTCTGTCGTCGGAACTGAGCGCCATAGCTCTGATATCTGCTCGATGACCAGGTTGGTCAACCGAAAACATCCTTGTGTAATCAGGCATATCATCGCTTTTCGTCTTGCTCTTCTCTTTTGTGGGAACATTGTAAATCTCAAGTTGATTGTTGGTCGTAGACACAAGTAGTTCAACGCTCTTAGAGGATTTCGTGCCGACCCATTCAGCAGATCTTACTCGACCACCAGTTCTGACGATAACATACGGCACAAAGACCTCGGTGATATCAGCACTTGACACATCTTCAGCTTTGTCGTCAATTTCTTCATCAGCTTTACCGGCTGCAGCGAGCTTCTCGCGTCTTCTCTTGCGTTTACGAGCGAGGCTCTTCTTCACCTCTTCCGGTGATTTGATCCGCCATATTTCAACAGCCTTCTCCGAGCCATGAACGGAAAAATAGTCTTGCCTAAGATGAAAACTGACTTCAAGTGCCTTGTCCTTTCCTTGCCTGTGCAAGACACCTTGCCCACTAAGATATTGGCGATCGGCGGGCCTGTCGACTCGTTTCGTGAGCTCGTAAAGGCCGATAGTGTCGATTGACCATACTTTCAACTCCCCATCATTTCCAGCGGTTATACAGCCACTGCCATCTGGTGATGTCCCCAATGCCCAACATTCGCCATTCGACTGTGCGACATGTGTCTCGATGCAATGTTGAGAACTGATATCCCAAATTTTAATGAGCGAATCTTTGCCAGTTGTCAAAAGAAATCCCTCCGAAACGCTGTCTCTATCGTCCACAAGCATCTCGTCATCCTCTGTTGTTGGCGCATTTGGTTGCAGAAATTCCAATCCAGTAATTTGGTCCTTGTGGCCCCTGAGCTTGAATAACCCGACCTCAGCGACCAAATCCCAGATAATCACGTCGGTATCTCTGGATCCACTTGCGAGGCGTACGCCAGATTTGTCGAAGGCAAGTTTTGTGATTGCTGATTTGTGTCCATTGAAAGCCACAATAATTGTGGCAATTTTGGAATCCCAGATCCTGATGCTACCATCTTCGTAACCAACGGCGAAAACATCGCGGTCCGTCTTGCTTTGTGCAATCACAGTTACTTGTGCTTTGCAGTCATTGGCTGTCCAACGGCTCAAAAGTTCACCTTTCTTCACATCCCAACAGAGAACTTCTTCATTTGCTGCAACTACTGCTCGGCCAGCTCCAGTGTTCCGGGAAGTGCTCGAGGAGTTGTCGCCCAGGGTCCAGACGGCATTCGCATTGCTTGAAGTAATGAGCCCGAAGGTTCTTGTATGCTCATATTTCCTGGAAGAGTCAGTATTCTCTCCGGATCAATACTGGAAGAAGACGCTTCCTTACAAGTAAGACTTGACCATATTTTCTGTTTGGCGCAAAGATTGTCCGTCTGCACTCGAAATTATTTTTGCGACATTTTGATCTTTATCGTTATCGGCGATTTAAGCCTAAGGCCACAAATCCCCACAGCCATGGCGGCCCCACACTCGTCACCAACGCCTACAGCTTACTCCAAAGGTAGCAGCAAGTCCATAGTTGGAGCAAAGCAATACACAAGAGACATACTCTGATCCCGTCCAAGATGCTTCTCCTCGACTATCAGAATGTATATATCCAGTCTGTGCTCACAGAGCGCTTCTCAGGGTAAGATACCATTTAAGACCAGCTTGCGCAATGCTCACAGTAAGGCAGGACTCCACCGGTTTCGATCGATCAGACAGTGTCCGACTTCGATGGCGTAACCTTCCACGTTTCGACCCCCGAGACGAAGTCAAAAATACTCGTATCACTTCAGATTAAGTGCTTCAACGAGCTTGTCAGATATGGTGCTCAAGAAATTCTGGAACGCGAGTATGGTCCATACGTTGTTGCGCCCGAAACTGGATATGACTTCTCGGTGCAAGTGGATTTGGAGAATCTGCCGGCTGATCAGGGTCAGTTTAATATCTAATTGCGCAAAAGATCATAGGCTGACAGTTCAATGACCAGAGGGGCGAGATGCTTTGATCCGCAGCATATCCTTACTGAAGCGCAATGCAATGGCCGCACCATTCGAGCAGGCATTCGACGAGCACCATAGCTTGCACGAGGAAGCTTCCAAGTTCACATCAGAAGAAGCTCCGCAAGGGGTACGTGAAGGAGGCGAGGTCAAGGCTATCCATTATCGCGAAGAAGAGGCTATTTATATCAAGGCCAGTCATGACAGGGTCACAGTCATTTTCAGCACAGTTTTCAGAGAAGAGACGGACAGAGTATTCGGAAAGGTATTCATTCAAGAGTTCGTTGACGCTCGAAGAAGAGCGATACAAAACGCTCCGCAGGTATTGTACAGAACCGAGCCTCCGCTTGAGCTTCAGAATGTTCCCGGCGTAAAGGACTCTGGCAAGGGAGAGATTGGTTATGTCACTTTTGGTATATATCTCATGAATTATCTATATATATACTATGGAACTGATCTTGGTAGTTCTATTTCCCAGGCATCTCACCAGACAGCGAAGGGAAGAGGTCATCTCTCACATCCAGACTTTCCGCGACTACTTCCATTATCACATCAAGGCCTCGAAGGTATGGCATTTCATACTTGAACTGTTGGGTGTTTCTGAATACTGATTTTGCCAGGCATATATTCATTCGAGGATGCGCAGGCGGACGGCCGACTTTCTCCAGGTATTGCGACGGGCGCGTCCAGAGAACGAGGAAAAGGAGCGCAAAACCGCGAGCGGACGCACTTTCAAGGTGCAAGGGAGCTAGATCACGGACATATTGGACTTTAGCGTGTCTTTTAAAATGGTAGAAGCCAAACATTATTTTTTAAAAAAAGGAGCAAGGTCGAATGCAGGCTCTATGAACTCGATTGGTAGATCTGAGCAACAAAATGAGTATATTCACTATGAAACAACCCATTTAGTAGACGAAACCATTATCATAGGCCTAGAAGCAGAAGAAACGATGCAAATGCAAAAGACTGTGAGGGGAAGTTCTTATATGGCCTCATACTTGTACCTTTGTGATCCATGCGGAAAGCATCCCATGCATGTCACCGGCGTGGCCAGCCCCGGAAATCTCCTGTAAATCCAAGCGAAGCGAAGTTCATCCATCAAAGCTTCCATTAACGCGATCAGCAACCACAAGCGCAATGCGATGGCCGCCCTGGTCCTCGGACGCAAGCAAGGATGACGACAAGAAACGCCCCGTCGCGTGGGCTAATATACTCAATGCTACCAACTGGTCCCATTACACAGGTCCCGAGACGGTGGTGCCAACTGTACTTCTCACCACAACAATCCTCCTAAGCATACGTGTATATCGGCTTTACCTGCGGCGCATTCCCGAAGCAACTCATGTACAACCGGGATTCTTTAGGAAGAGAAGCCTGTTTGGCACCGTGACGAGAGTTGGAGATGGCGATAACTTCCATTTATACCATACACCGGGCGGTAGACTTGCTGGCTGGGGCTGGCTCAGGAAGGTTCCACAGAGGCCTATAGATCTGAAAAAACGAACGGTAAGGATATCTTATCCTATTATTATGGTAGTAACGAGGCTGACACCTTCATAGATTGCTATTCGCATCGCCGGCATCGACGCTCCCGAAGCGGCTCATTTCGGCAAGGAAGCACAACCTCACTCTGGGGAAGCTCTTTCCTGGCTCAAATCATACATACTAGGGCGGAGAGTTCGAGCCCGCATATATAAGCGTGATCAGTATGATCGCCTAGTCGCTACAGTTCATGTACGAAAAGGCTTACTGCGCCGCGATGTTGGACAAGAAATGCTGAAGGCAGGATACGCGACAGTGTATGAGGCCAAGACTGGCTCGGAGTTTGGCGATAAGGAGGCAAAATATCGGAGCATAGAAGCGTGGGCAAAATCGAAGAAGAGGGGCATGTGGGCTGGCTCGCAAAAGAATTATGAGAGTCCAAGAGATTATAAGTCCAGAACTGCCAACCTTGAGGAAAAGCCAAAGAGCCCGTCTCCGAAATCCGAGGGAGGAAGCATCTTCTCGAGCATATTTGGATCTAAAAAATGATATATTCCATGGGCCAGCTTCAGGGCCACCGAGGAGCTGCTACGACATCAAGGGGTGGTTTAAAGGGTGGTCCTCGCAGCAACCAGCATCCCGCCCATAGCCAGCTAATCGCTGTTATTCTTGTTATGAGTCCAAATCTGTGCGTTTGCGTTTCATACCACTACATGTGGGAAATCAAGGATGCATTTCCAGCAGTATGTGTCAAACGATACCTATGGTGATGGACATTCGGCAGTGAGACGAGAAGCCGTTCTCACAGGTAGAAGGCAACGATTAATGTCATGAGAGGTATCGATCAGTGCTATTGTCGATGCACATGGATTATTTGATCTAATAATACCCGAGGTTCAAGTTTGCGAGCCTGTAGTCAGCCACTGGCCAAATGTTATATTTTCTCCACAACTGCCTTTGGTGAGTAGCCATGTTTGCAGACGTGATCGTGATGATCGTGATTGCGGAGTTGTTCTCCAAAGACATTAACAGAACAATTAAGGCTTTAATAATCAGCTGCCTACTTGCCATGACTAAATGATCCATGGTCCATTTGAGTTTGCTTCGGCAGTCAGTCACTACGAACGATCTGCCCAAGGACATAGTGTACTCACTCTGTAGTTGGAAACAGACACAACCAATCATGCCCTCTGTCCCGTTGATGCAGATTCTACTCTGTGGTTGATTATTATATTGTTTGAGTGGCTGGGCGTTGGATCTATGTAACCTTCCGATCGATAATCGGGTGTCCCATCTCTCGGAGACACAGCTCTGGAAGACACGGCTTTTTATGAGGCAATTAATATTCTACGAGCCATGTGAGCATAGCCAGCCTCTCTTATCCGTTCTTGTCCTCGCAGTTGGATGGTTGAATGAATTGATATTTGATTTCCGTCTACCCTTGTCTTCGTGAAAAGGCCATGGCTATCTTTCGGGCATTGCTTCATGAATCGCCTTCATGAATTGCCAGCATGTGTGATACACGGAGCATGACTTAAGGGCCTAATAAACAAAGTCTTAGAAATAGAGGCTTTATGGTAGGTGTAATGGGAGATATTTAGAAGATCTAGCTACACGAACTTCTACTTAGAGAAATCAACACGCAAAGGGGTAAGAGATGTCTTGGATTCTTATGTAAGCGAACGAATCCATTATAAGACTTACCTGGAATTTGCACTAGTTCATGGCCCTTTTGGTCGCGCTCGGTAGGTAACCATATAAGCTGGGCATTGATATTGATTTGTTGATTATTAGATGGACGTACAGTAGGTACTCTAGATGCATGATAATGATAGAACTTAAAGGAGACTGCCCATACCATACCTATATCGTGGGTGCGGGCTGGCCAGCGTAGAGTACGAAACAGTGTGTGTATCTATCACAGTAGGCCTACGTACAGACATATCCAGGTACCTAGGTATGTACCTACGGCGTAGAATGCCTATACTAGTGTACCACTTAACGCAACGCAACGAACGCCCTGAACTGTTGTTGTTCCTGGACGACGACCCGCAGAACCCCTAAAAGCTGGAGATAAACTAACGCTTAATAGTAGTGGAGTAATAGATGACATGACAGGAACCGACAGGAACTCGTCAAGGAGATGCTGTATCTAGGTATATATGATATGTAGAATGGGGATATATCTTCCTCTGCTATAGTCTCTGCTATAGTCTCTGCTATAGCCTAGCCTGTTATGTACATACCTACATATGATGATGTTATCTACGATGTATCTTGCCTACTACTACTCGTTCCTACGAGCGTTCCTGACATAGTTACTCTGTACATATATTACAGAAAGTGATGACTACTGTATGCCCAAACGCACACTTTTGGTATATTCCCTTACCTTACCGTACCTAAGAACCTTACCTCACCTAAGCTACCTTACCTGACCTTACCTTACCTTGCCTTTCCAACTCAACTCGCTCTCGACTCCAATTCACTCCTGTGACGAATAAGCTCGAATGGGTAATTCTGACGCAGTTTACAGCTTATTCAAGAGTCGACAACTTACCTACAGTGCCTACCTCACCAATACGAAAAACAACACAGTCAGTACCTATATATATATATATATATATATATATATAGGTATATACATGCATACTAGAATACTTAGCACCCTGACATAATATCCGCTGAGGATCCAAACTTAGAGCTGGAGCCACGATCTACACAATCCGTAATCCAGAGCAGAGGAGTACGTACCTACCTAGTAAAGCAACTTCGCCCAATCACAGCATAAGCGACGCTGATATCCATCAGAACGAGAACTTGCTTCTCCTTCTCCTTCATCTCATCACTTCCACACAACAATACTACACGACGAGCAGTACACATCACTCAAACCCACCACGCTCATTCACAGAAGCATACAATCCGCGGATCGTCGCGAAAGGACCCTGCAGCGGCGGCCGTGATCGTGGCCAATCGTTCGTTGCATCGAATTACGACTCCTCGAGGCTTTCTGGGGGGAGTATACAGATGGGTTATTGACTGCTTTCTGGTCCACTAGAGTCGACTTCACCTCGTCGAGCTCTATCGATCGACAACAATCAATCCTAGATCGAGGATTCAAGTCTACCTTTCATAAGGACACGCGCTCTTGCCTCCGGCAATGAGGCTCTCATCATTGCTGGGCCCAGCAGCTGGGGATCGGTTTCGTGTTTCGCAATCATGGCTCATACTTGTATCCTCCCTACGACTGTCGCAAGCGATAACTTTCAATCCTACTCCTTCTCCAAACCTCGATCTTTCGCAATTGGGCCGTGTTGGATTGGCAGGTGACTTTGACGGCATTTCTTTATACAAATTTGAAGGGCAGACTGAGCGTGCGTTCTCGACAAATGGCAGCCACTCAGTTCTGGCCCGATATCCGGATGGAGGTTTTGCATCGCTTGCCTCCGCAGATGCGAACATTCAGGCAATGTGCCCATTTGTACTGATGGATGGTAGCTTGAGAGGTGTTATTGTCGCAGGAAACTTTACGAGCTTGGGAGGAATAGAATCACAGGGAATTGCTCTGTTCAACCCGAACACGTCGGCCGTCACACCTCTGGCGGGTATCTCAGGTCAAGTTGCGGCACTATACTGTGATCAATCCAGTAGCACTGTGTATGTTGGAGGAAGCTTCAAGGGCGCTAATTCGACGAATGCTATCGCTTGGGTCGGCAGTGACGGCTGGACAAATCTCCCTTTCCTTGGCTTCAATGGCCCTGTAACGTCTATCACGAAGTCCTCCGCGGGCAAAATCATTTTTGGAGGAACCTTCACCGGTCTTCGCAATGCGTCTGTCCTCAATGATCCAGATCAGCAGATTATCAACATCTCAGGAGCCAATCTCACATCTGCATCTTCGGCATCAACCACCGGTTTCAGTAACCCGAGAAATATAGTTTGCAAGTTCAATGGTACAGACGGTCCAGGAAACACGTGGCTGTTGGCAGATAACTCACCTGGGTTCTGGAGGGCTGATTTTGGCTTCGGATTTCAACCGACCAAGCTGCGACTATGGAATACGCACCAAGATGGACGAGGAACCAAGACGTGGCGATATACAGCCATGCCGATTAATGGGATCATGAACTTCACCTACGTCGACCCAAAGACTGGCGCCAATTCTTCCTGCACTTCGGAGTGTCCCTTGTCAAATGATCCAAATGTTCCCTTTCAGGACTTCTTTTTTGTCAATGTCATTGGTATGAGCGCATTCAGGATTGATATTTCTGATTGGTTTGGAAGTGGTGGTGGGCTGAATGGCATCGAGCTATTCCAAAACGACATCTACTCATATGCCATCGACGAGTTCAATGAACCAGATTGTGGAGTACCTATCTTGACAGGCTCGAAAGCCACAGTCACAGGGCCATGGCAGGTGACTCCGTCTCATCAGAGTGTATCGAAATATCTTACAGCAAACATCGCAGACGCCAGTCTTGTTTCGGTTTCGGACTCGGTGGTATTCTTTCCTCACATCAAGCAATCCGGCAATTATTCGGTCAACATGTATACTCCTGGTTGCATCCAGGATGATACGTGCACTTCTCGTGGCCGAGTCAACATCACAGGCAACATGGGTGCTGGATCAACTGCTACCACTTTCCAGACAGAGGTCTTCCAAACTAATAATTTCGACAAGTATGATCAGATATATTTTGGATATGTCGAGGCCGGTAGCGATACATTCCGTCCGTCTGTCACAGTTTCCCCAAGCTCAGGACAAGTCGGTAATCTTACAGTGGTGGCTCAAAGGGTTGGGTTTACTCTCATCGACTCTACTGGTGGATTGAATAGCCTATTCGAATATGACCCAACAAAATCATCTGTCGATACTACTGAGTTTGCGACATTGGCCATCGACAAAGCTGGAAGAGAATTGGGTCCGGGGGCCGGAATCAAGGCACTAGCTGCATCTGGGAACACCATTTTCGCCGGAGGAAATTACTCAGCGGATGGATTCGACAACTTCTTTGCTATCAACGAGACGAGTTCGATCAGCTTGCCAGGTGGTGGTCTCAATGGCGCGGTGCAGACAATGTTCCTCAACGACACTATTATCTATGTTGGAGGCAATTTTAGCAGCACACAAAAAATTACCATGAATGGGCTAAACAACATCGCTGCCTACGATATCACGAAGAATACATGGAGTGCTCTTGGCGCCGGCGTTAACGGACGAGTCACGGAAGTCATTCCCCTATCCTTGAACGTTACCGACAATACCCCTGAAACAGTTATTTCACTCACTGGAAACTTCAATGAGATCAATGCTTTTGGAGACAATAAGTCAATTGCTGTAACGGGCTTTGCCATCTGGGTCCCATCACACAATAATTGGCTGCAGAATCTGAAAATCACCGTAATGTCGTTTAAGGGACAACTCACAGCTGCCGTTGATCTTCCAAACGGCGGGGGTTCATTGTTTGCAGGATCCTTATCTTCTTCCCAAGTTGGAGCGCATGGCGCTGTCAGACTCTCCTCGTCAACGCTAAGCAGTTTTCCTGTCGATATCCAAAAAACACAGTCACAGCCATCAGGTGGCGTCTCCAAGAGAGCAGCTGCGGAGAATATAACCATTTCTGGTGTCGTCACTGGTCATTTCTACGAAACTGATGGACTCAATGTCACGATTCTGGGAGGACACTTCACAGCCACAGCCACCGATGGTACCTCAATCAGCAACCTTCTGTTTATCAACGGATCTAGCAAAGATGCGGTGACAGGAATTCCCCAGATAAACAGTGGCTCCACAATTTTGGCTCTAGAAACTCAACAAGATACTTTATTCGCTGGCGGAGCTCTCACAGGCAAAGTAAACGATGCTAACATCAACGGATTGATTGCGTATAATCTGAAGACATCTACTTTACCGACTCAGCCTCCTGCATTGGACGGTGGTAATGTAGTTGTCTATGATATCAGTGTAAGAGCAAGCACAGGGGATGTTTATATCGGAGGTAGCTTTGAGCGTGCTGGTTCTCTCAATTGTCCTGGCCTCTGTGTTTTTACTGCTGCAGTGGCTCAATGGAATCGACCTGGAAGCATTCTCTCAGGGACTGTGCACACACTATCCTGGCAGAGTGCGGATACTCTCATTGCCGGTGGATCGCTCGATGTCGGTGGCAGCAAGACTTCTCTCGCGACTTACAATACTGAAACACAGGTGTGGATAGAGTTCGCAGGCTCTAGCGCCCTTCCTGGCCCTGTTCTCGCATTCGCTCCGGCCTCCAAAGATGTCTCGCAGTTTTGGGTCACAGGAGTTGCCACAAATGGGTCAACGTTCCTGATAAAATATGATGGTTCAAAATGGAATTCTCTAGGCCATATGCTCGGGGAACGCACGACAATCCGAGGTCTTCAAGTCCTTCCGTTGTCAGAAGATCATGGATCCACGGACCTTATGCCTTCCAACCAGGCATTGCTGTTGACGGGCTCTCTCAACTTACCTTCGTTTGGCAACGCTTCCGCTGTTCTCTTCAATGGCACCACGTTCGTACCCTACGCCTTGACCAGTCTGTCTGGTGATGGCGCGGGATACATCTCTCAGATCTTCTCTCAGCAGCAGAACTTCTTCAAGGATGCTAAGGGAAATCTCGCTCTTGGTTTTGTCGTGTTGATCGGTCTCGCCATTGCACTCGCCCTAATCTTCCTGATGGTAATCGCAGGCATTATTGCAGAGCGCATCCGTAGGAAACGCGAGGGATATGTCCCAGCACCAACCAACATGTTCGACAAGACCAGCCAGATGTCGCGTCTACCTCCAGAGCAGATATTCGGCACGTTAGGTAAGGGCAGAAGCGCGGGAGCACCCGAAATATGAAGACAAGCAGATACCAAGTTTATGAAAGCGAGGCGTTCGGGAATGATGGCGTTCAGGATGGGCTCTTACAGCGATGTCGCTACTATCTTCTGTCCGTGGCTTTTACGGAATGCCCGCGAACCTATCCACAGAAGCGCCAAGTCGGGACTATCATCTACAGTACACTGCCACGAGCAGTCTACTTCGGGCCTGTCTTCAAGGCACCATCTACATGATGGAATCTTTTCCTTTTTATCTTCTCAAAGGTCCATACCAGCTGGGATTTCGGTCCTAATATGCAATTAGCTTACACATCTCTCGGCGAGCCATTCTCCTGAATTTTCGATTTGTACTATAGAATCATTTTGCGTTTTCTTCACAAAGCCGTGGTGCAGGAGCGGGAAATACTAGTGTCGATGGAAGCAGTTCAAGCAGGAATGGAGTTTTATGGCGAGGGATATTGTAAATTTTCAGGGACCTCTTTGCAGGACGGGAGAGATGAGGAGGAGGATCTTAATGAATGAGACGATTGATACCACTTGTGTTTTTGTGCTTCGCGTCTGCGATGTAGTGGTGATGAATGATGGCGGCTAAGTCTGATAGTATATGTAGCGGTGTAAGTCGTGGGAGATTGGGCTCAATGGAATGGAAGAGGCGCACAGATTCCGCGGTGGTGCGAATCCAGCAAGTCTGTCTTGATATCACCTTCTCAAGGCTCAACCCAAGTGCCTGCTGATGCCACATAGTCTGCAGACCCGCATCGCATGTAAGAGGGAAAACCCGCCGAATTGTGCATATCAGTGCATACATACATGGATACGGAGTACAGTTATCCTTCTCATCGAGGCTGAGAGCCAATCATCGCGCACGGCGATCTCTTTTTTGGTGAGATATGGTGTGCTTGAGAGGTGGAACACATCATCAGGACGAGAAGCTAGGTGTCCACCACCTATGCACCTACATAGCACGGTAGAGTGAACTGCCATGGGAGGTTTGTGGGGTGCCAAGATCGTTGGTACTGTACAAAGAGGAAAGCCGGAGAGCAGCTAGGAGAGTAGGAGAGCAGCTAGGAGAGTATGAGGGCAGCTAGGAGAGCAGCTAGGAGAGCAGCTAGGAGAGCAGGAGGGCAGCTAGGAGAGCAGCTGACAGCACCTAGGTAGGATACGGAGACCCTATGTAAGACAGGAACGGTGAAAGGCTGACGAGGGAGAGGGAGAGGAACAAACGGTAAATGACAGATGACAGATGATAAAGATGAGGCTTGCAGCTCGGCCTTTTTCCCGGCCAAACCTTTGGAAATGATGGACTGGGGGGTGAAGAATGTTGGAGAATGCGTCCGACGATGTCATCTCATTTCAAGCGGCCGGATTAAGCTTAAGCTTAAGCTTCCCGCAACGCAGCGGCGGCGTCGACGTGGCTGAACAGAGTTGTCGAAATTTCCCATCTACAGAGCAGAGACGAGCAGAGATGAGCAGAGAGCAGAATGCCTATGGAGCATTGCCATGTTTGGACTACAGATGTACATAGTAGATACATAATAGTACATAACCCGTACGATACGAGTGAATACCTTCATTAATATTTTCATAGGTATCGTGGTCAGCAGAGCTCTAGCACTCTGAGTAGGTACCTAGGTTTAAGCACAGTTCTTACCCGGCGTAGGTAGGTAGGTACCTTACCTGTCTTGGCTGTGTGGGGGATCGGTCGCCAGGGGGCCTGTTGCCGTTGGCGGATGCTACGCTACAGGGGATACTACTTCTGTAGTACGGTAAATGATGTACCTAGGTACGTACCGACAGTGGCTTGCCGCATATCCAGAATATCTTTTTTGAATATCCAGCCTTACTTTATGTACTTCGTAGGGACGGCACCTAATATGTGCATATGGAGTATGTATGCAGCAGGAGAAGAAAAGTCGAAGTAGACTACTAACTAGATCTATCGAGGCACTTGTAATGAATACGGAGTGGAGTAGAAACCAATTCCATCCGTTGGACTGCAGAGAGAGACAGAGAGACAGACGGATTATGTAATCCATCTAATCTGATTTGCTTGGTCCTCCAGCGTCCAGCAGCCCGAAGCCCCAACGCCCAACGCCCAACGCCCGCTTGCAGGCATCTGAAACGCGCTTCCATCGCTTCCCCGCCGATCCTAATCTCCTAATGATCTCAACCAGACAGACCACAGACCATAACCTGTAGACTGACCACAACCTGTAGACCACAACCTGTCCGCCCATGAACAAGAACAAGAACAACAACACTACTACTACCACTACTACTACTACTACTACTACTACTACTACTACCACCACCACTACTACTACTATACTTGCGGATACTAGATATCCGCAAAGGTCCCTCCACTCTGGAAATTGCCCTTTTATTTTTATTTTTATCCTTTCACTTCACTTCACTTTCCTATCCCTCTTCTGCCCTGCAACTACGGAAGGAGACGCGATCCTGAAACACCTAGCCGCTATTATTAGAAGCATCGAATCTCCCGAGTCCGAGTGAACACTGTCACCCTGGTCCAAATATTATACATACATACATACATACATCTTCCTATCTTCCTATCTTTATCTCCCGATATCAATTTCGTCGCTATCTGCTCCTTGAGAGTGCTTTAATATTGTAAATGGGTAGGTATGGATGTGATGCAAGTACTCTGTAATATGCATGCGACACATACGGTTTGTTCTTACCTCGACGCCCTAGGTACTTACCTAATCATTGGGCCATGTACAGTACGGATACGCTACCGAGTATGTCTACTGTACATATCTAGGTATGTACTGTATGCACCTCCCCGGATGCCGATGCCGATGTCGATGTTGCGAACCGGCTTCCTGGTCAGCCAAGAGATACAGCACGATGAGATGAGAAGGGGGACCCTGGCCGCTCAGCAGAATTTGACGAGATGATAGGTAGGTAGGTAGGTACTCCATATGTCTACCTCGCAAGTCACAGCCCTCACAGCCCTCACAGCCCTCACAGCCCTCTGTTTTGTTCGGCGTCAGGCTCTCCTTTGTATCCTACATTATCTGCCCGTATGCTTGGCCGTCCCGCTGCCGGAGATGCCCTTTGATTGTGCATGCTACTACGTTGATGCTTGCTTCCGCTGTCGCCTAATACGAGGTCTGATTCCTCTAAAGAGCATTTGGATCATGGTGCAAACTTGGTCCCTAGATCTTCGTGAAGGATTGAAGGATTCCAAGTTGAAGGCGATGGCTGATGGGCAATGGCAATGGCAATGGCAATGGCAACATAACGTCGGGTTCACAACAAAAGGCCCAATTCGTGGGAAGTTGCTGAAGTGCCGGCCCCCCCTTCTCTCTCTGCAACCGATCACTTTGAGCTTGGCCAAGAAAAGAGATCGCCGATTTAGGCATGACAAGGGTTCGTTCCGTTCTACTTGTCAGTTGTCACTTGTGAGTTGCCAGTTGTCACATTTGAATACATAGGTACATAATTCAGAAATGCTTCGCATCTTGCAGGATGGCGCACCTGGGGCTTGATTGGCCGCTTCCGCATAGTCCTCCCTTGGATCTTGATCTTGCGGGTGTTTTTAATCTCCAAATTGTCCGTCTGCTGTTCGTCCCGTGCTGTGGGCCGGCCGTGGCAGCTTTCCACCTCTGTTGATGGCTGGCACTGCGGCGGAGTATTATTATTGCGGGCAAGAAGAACGACAATTGAACTTTTTGAGACCAATTGCTTGCGGAAGAACGAGTCTTCCTCTCCGGTATCCTATCCGGTATCCTATCCGGTATCCTATCCGGTATCAGATCATGGAGTAAGCAAGCAAGCTCGATGATGTGGAGAGCCAGCAGGGTCCTCATGCACCGCAGCTGACAAGATGTTGTGAGATGTTGTGGCGTAGATTAGCCTTGTAGCCCGTCAGCCAAGACTCGGCGTAGGGGGCCAGGGCCACCTATGGTATCCCTAGGAACTTGCCCCTAGGTTCGCTCGAATAGGTACGTACATATCTAGCTCTCAGTCTGAGAATCTAAGGAGTGCCTGAGATATAGTCTGAGGTGTAGTCTGAGTTAAGGAGTCCGAGTCTCCGAGTCTCTGGGTCTCCGAGTCTCTTAAGATAGGTACCTAGATACTCCGTAGGTAGTCTTTGTTTTCGTCTTGGAATCTTGGTGTCTCACAACAGTTATGTATAGTATCCATGTAGCCATATACTCTAATCCGCCACTACTCAGTAACCATCAGGTCAGTGGTCAGTGACGGCATGGGCAGGCAGCCTTCACTCACATAACATTAGTAGAGTACTAACAAATAAACACGAAGGGCACCACATATGGAAGATTAAAGATTAAAGATTAAAAATGAAAAATGAAAAACTGTGCACTACTACAGAGCCAAGCTCTTCCTTCCCCTTCTTGGACAAACGCTAGAGTACGCTAGCGAGGTAGAGGTACAGCAGCATCTCCAGCATCTCTAGCATCTCCGCCCAACACAACAAATAGAATATCTGTGGAATAGCTTCGAATTTCTCATTCATCATTCCTCATTCTTTAATTTCCATTATTCGTCATTCGTCATTCCTCATTCCCCACTCCCCATTCCCGTTCCCCATTCTCCATTCCCTCAGCGCAAAAGCTCACACCCCCTGCCTACCTGCATACGTACTGTACCAGTCAAGAGCCTGCTTAGCACGGAACTAGCTAGTGTGGAATCCTGGAGACTAGGATTATTCTGTAGATTTCGTGGATTTTGTATGTGAAATAACAGAATCCTAGTCATTATGATAATACAGATTTTCTTTAGAGAATCTCACCACCCATTCCATATTAAATAGGTTGCTTGAGTCCCCTATTATGGCAAAAACATCAGGGGACATAACTAAAAGGGAATATGATCGCGGTATTTTAGGCCATTTTAGAGCTAGGCTTGGTCTAATTAATCGCATGACTAACGATGTTACGGAATCTTGTACATGAGCCTATTAACTTAAAAGTAAATAGGTACATACCTAACAGATTCCAGGGTATGTATGTTAAGTATACTTAGATATATATAGGTATGTGTATATCTAAGCTACATACATACGAAGGTTGAGGCCCTAAGTAATGTGTGTGGGTCAGAACGCGGAGCTCTCTTGGCGCACTGGCGCTTTAAATCAACGCTGCCAAGATGTTATCGACAGAAATGGGGATGCATACAAAGTGGTAGTAAATTGCTAGAGCAGCAATGTAAACTATTCCTTTCCTGAAAAATACGCACGCTCCAGTTCCTGACCCACTCACATTACTTAGGGCTTCAACCTTCGTACATAACGGTACTATTTCTTGATCCCTGCCCCTGCTCAATCCACTTCCATCCTCATCATCATCATCATCGTCATCATTCATCATCACCACCACCACCACCACCACCACCCCCCCTTTCTTCTTCTTCTCTCTTTCCTGGCCCTGGCTCTCCATTGCCCGCGTCGCCTCACCTCATCTCTGCCAATGTGCATGAGTCGTCATTCGAAACTACGTAGATACCAAGGTACTCATCCTGCTCTAACCGTACGGGGTAAGGCAAGGAACGTACACAGTATAGTGCACAGTCTATAGTGTACAGTGTACAGCGCATAGCAGAGCGTACAGTGTACACTATCAGCGTACTCTTACTTGAGCATAAGCCAAGTCTCACTGGAGAAAGCGACGAAGGGCAATCATCACGTAGGTAGGTATATACAGTAATTAGTTACAGTAATCTAAGTGCAGCAGCGCCTGTGTCTCGCACGTAGGTACAGAGTACATACATATGTATGATGCACGAGAAGGCACTGCTCTTCAGGGCGAAGGTGGGATGGGGGAAACGCCAAAACGCCAAAACGGTTGATTAAGTCATTCATTCGTTCATTCACTCATTCACTCATTCAGCCACCCAGCAGCCCGCCCCACTGTCGCTGAGAAGCAATCTGCTGTGAGCTGCTGTGAGCTGCTGTGAGGTTGACAGCCACAACCCGCCTCCCCTGCCCTCCCTCCCCTCCCTCTCCACTCTTCTGTTCTCCTCTCCACTCTTCTCCTCTCCACTTCCCTCCTCTCCACTTCCCTCCACTCCACTTCCCTCCCCTCCCTCCAAAAACAACGTCCGCACTGAGCGCATAGCTAACCCGACACGAACTCTCCCCTCTTCCCTCCCCCACAAAAAAAACATTCTTAGGTACGCCTTGGTAGAGTGACTTGTCTGGTCCTAATGTACCCTTCTGGTCCTCTTGTCCCTTCCTCCTCTTCCTCTCCTCCTCTCTTCCTCCTCTTCCTCCTCTTCCTCCTCTTCCTCTCACATCATTATCCAACCCCGCCAATACAGTACCAACATCATTCGCCTTCCTTCTCTTCATCCAAGCCGCCTGCTCTCCTGCTCAACTGGAGATCGTCCAGCTGCACTCCGCATCCCAACCCACTCCAACCCATAGTACATTCCCCCTCCCCTCTCTTTCTCTCTCTTCCCCCCCCGGTCACTGTCCTTTTCGGCTTGCTTCATCTCAACCCCGGCATTATCAACATTGTCTGCCTTCTCCATTCGCATCATAAATAAAGAAATAAAAGAAATAAAAGAAATAAAAATACAGAAGCTGCCGTCATTGGTCGTCGACTTTGGCCCCTTGAGACCAATTCCCGCTGATCGCCGCCACAGTCGCCTCGCTCGACGGAACTATTATTGTGCACCTCCCTACCTCCCTTGTTCCTTTTCTTCGGCATCGGCCAAGGCGCCGCAAAAGAATCCTTGAAGGGTGACTACTCTAGGAGCGGAGCAGCCTGGTGAAACATTTTCACATACCAGGAAGCTGGTTATATCTTGATCGTCGCCCTCGATAGGCGTTTCGAGGTGGGATTCATGTTTATATCCACACTGTATATCCACACTCCCAAGACTGCTTCGACCCGAACATCTTACATCTTCTCCAGAGGTCACCCCGGTCGCATACACAACACACAGTGCACCTCTCCACAAGATTGTTGACTTCATACGCTGGAGCATTTCTTACATCTGACTTGACTGCTATTGCCAGGTTGTTCTCCAGAGATTCGGACCACTCCTCAGCTTCAACCAACCATCAGTGTCCGCAGCCGCGACGTCGACCGTCATCAAGCTCAGGATACGTAGGAAGCAGGTACATAAGGAACGCCGATCCCTCCGTTCATGTGTGTATGATCATCGTTTGAACCTTATCTACCAAGTCACCTTTGGCAAAACGTCTCCCAGCAATTCTCCAAGAGGATCAAAATATCCAGCTCAATACGTTGTCGACTCCTCTAGTCGAGATACATCAATCACTATGGCCATAGATCATCAACAGCGTCAATTTGGCACTCTGAGTTACGACCACATGCATTACTTCAACTCGCCACATTTCAGCAATCCTTGGAATCCGTCCTCAGCAGCACCTCCACCGCAAAGTCTCTATCCTTCATCACACAATATGAACCCAACCTTGGGCTTGAATACTATCAACAAAGAGCCATCTGCGCGCCTCAACCATCATGTTCCCACCGCAGCATCAGCAGGTAGCCCTTCCTTGGCAAATGTGTACGGACAACAGGAGATGCTCACCATCCCGCAAGATCTCATGAGCCAAAGCCGTCTCCAGCCGGTAAACACTGGCTATGGAAATAGCCTCTCTTATACGAGTGGAGGCCCATCACATGCAATATATGCGACCTCGACACCATATGATTCGATGGGGTATGGAGCGGCACCAATAAGGCCTACATATTCTCTCCAGCAGCAGACACATGCAGACAATTCTCGAAGATTATCACAGCCGTCAGTACCCTCGACTTCATTCCTCACCACCGTAACCGAAGGACAACGTCACCAGCGTCAAAACTCCCTTGTTGACTTCAATAACAGAGATATGAGTGCCGAGTCAACACGAGACTTCAGTGAAATCGATGCGAGTCGCGGAATGATCGCGATGAGCCAGAATACCACTCCACGAAACGTTTATGGACCAGGTGCACGCAATGGCCGGAGCCCAGTCGACTCTTATTTCCCATCCACACATTCCACAAACTCATCTATTTCTTCTACAGGAACATATCCAGCATATTTTGGTGGTTCTGTGGATTCGTCCGTAAGCGACTATTCAAATACTGGGTCAGATATCGAGTCTGCATCCTCACGAACGCTCCCAAGGCCTTCCAGGTTCATGGGCGGGGGCATCCCTCCAGCACCATCGTCCATGATGGGTCAATTCAGCTCCAAGATGTCATCTAGCACACAAAAGAAGCATAAGTGCAAGGTGTGCGACAAGCGCTTTACACGACCAAGCTCCCTTCAAACCCATATGTACAGCCACACTGGCGAGAAGCGTAAGTTGCCTCCCGCATGGTAAGGTCAAGCTGCTGATTCCGTCATAGCATTTTCTTGCGAGGTCGATGGTTGCGGCCGTCACTTTTCAGTTGTCTCCAATCTGCGCCGACACCGAAAGGTTCATAAGGGGGAAACGCAATCCGAGACAGGATCCGACGATCACCACTCAGACGGATAGGGCTGATCAAAAATTGCATTTGCAACTACGTTGATACCCTTGTTTTCAAAACGTGACATAGAGGAAGGAGACCTGCGAAACAGCATGAGGCCCGTTGGATGTTTTTTTTTTTTGAATTTTTTTGGGTCTCGATATCTTCCTGTCCGTCACTGACGATTATGTATGTGGATATACCATTTTGGACGCTGGGTGGGAACATATCTCGGTTTTGTCTATCACCGATCATTACAATAATACTGTACTATTTAGGTGGCGAATTGGATGGGGAGGGGTCTTTGATAGACCATGTATGAATGGGATCCCTGGCGTTTGGAAGACGAGGAGCTTTTTTATTTACTGTACTAGTACTATCAGATTTCTGTTTACCTGTCAGTTGTCGATACCCATGCAGCCTCTCTGGCTCGCAGAGTGGATTGTGCTACAGCACAGTCCCTACAATAGCAATAGAATAATAAGGTCCTCGTGGCCAACAGAAGAAGACTTCCAAGTTCCAACTATACGCGGACATAGGGAGCCTCCGTAGCCTTCAATCATTCAGTATGGTAAGGTCGCCGCCCACTACATATATCTCGGCGTCTTTCCACAGCATATACGGAGTAGATCATAACATATAACATATGCAGGTAGCACCTATCCATCGATCTTCAGGGTTCAGAGCATCTCGGTACTCTACTCAGTCCCGTGGTCACAGCCTCCGAGGTCTGCTGAAGAAGGTCTCCTGACTTCGAGATCACATTCACATCCAGACAGCTACTGCATTAATATCTCTCCATCTCTCTCCATCTCTCTCTGTCTGCCATAGGTAACCTAGATATTCCATAGAGTTAGAACTGTAGGTACTCAGAGTACGTACGTACGGAGGAAGTATGTACGGAGTCGCGGGCGACGTTTGGATTAGATAGTGGATACTGTCTACGCAGGTGGCGTCCTGGGAGAATTTTCCAACACAGTAAGCGGCTTGGCGAACTACCTACTGTACGAAGTAGGTACCTCGGTAGGTACTTAAACGGGTGGATGGCGTGGATTGGTGTGGTTCGCAACTGCGTGCCGTCTTGCAGTTGCAGGACGTCATCCTTCACTCCGCTTCTGTCTTGAAGAAAATCAACGGGCAATGGCATTCCCATGATGGTGAAATGAGCGCCTTAGGTAGGTATGCAACGGAGAGTATTGGCAAGATCATACCCTTTCTTCCCTTACATGGTGGATGATACCATGGTTATTGTCTTATTGATTTATACATTTAGAGCTTTATTAAATCCCCTCCCCTTCCCCGATAAACCCTGATCTCAAGATCCGATTCCGGAGCTGTCAGTGATCAGGTGACCCCTATTGGCAGTGACCGCCTAAGCGGTGATTGATCGTCGTCGTCGTATTTATCATATCTAGTTACATTAAAATGGAATCACCTACGCCTACAACTGCAGTACTAAATAATGTACTCGCTGCCCACGCCCATGCCCACGGATTTGCTATCTCAAAAGAGAGCACGAAGCCCAAAAGACAGACTTAGGTCCGCTTAAAATCCAGCAAATGCAATCTAAAGGGCAAAAAGGAGGGTATTCACCTACCTAAACCCCGGGCAAATACAGGGTGGTGCTAGAGCTCATTCTAACTATAGCCCTAATTGCTAAAAGAGAGTGGAGGATTACGGTGTTTACTTAGGATGCTAACTAGGAGGTGGATGATGAATACTATACTATCCTAATCTAGTCGTACCTTGTTTTTGTGCTTTTTAGCCCTAACCTAATTGATTTTGATGCAACTATCCGTCAGTTCATGCAATCTAGATACGCTGTTCTGACTTCACGTGTGAGAGTCGTTGTTCTGACTTCGATCACTCACATATTGAGCTGCGACGTTTAGCCGTTCTGCGCTAACAGGGGTCACCTGATCACTGACAGCTCCGGAACCGGGTCTTAAGGACGGATTTATCAAAAGGGTTTATTGACTTGTACATCTGTATTGTATTGTATTGTATTGTATTGTATTGTATTGTATTGTATTGCCTTGCCTTGCATGGAGTGAAAGTACCTCTTCATGTTTCCTTGTAGCGGAACGGCTCTGGTCAAGGCATCTACATCATGGAAGAGGTATCGTGTCCCTAATCTTCCTTCAAGCCTCTTCCATGTCAAAGAACTCCCTTCCTCGAAAGTACGCACTGAGATTACACAGAGCGACGTTAGCTGATCACTTAACTTATCAAGTCAGATATTCAACAAACGCTTCTTTTCATTATCAACCTTGTTCATTACTTATGATACAGATAAACAACGCCTTCCTTCCTCTACCTTTTCACCTAGACATTCAGATCCTCAGATAACAATCGCTAGCTCCGGCCGATCCATTTTTTCGTCGTCCAAATTAGGGTAATATGGCACCATCGCATCGGCACCCTGCACGTACGCATCGTTATACAGTCTCCAATATGGTTGTCTAACCTTACGAGCCGGATGGAAAAGCCCAGCCCAGACATAATTCATCGTCAAGCCAGTTCCCACGGCCATACGAATTGCGTCGATCGCTTCGATGATACGGTCAATAACGTGCGGACTCGTCTCAAAAAGGTTGGGGTAGAGCAGGTTGAGGAGATGAAGCATCGCGTCTTCGCAACCAAGTCCGACAACGCCCAATGCCACATGCTTCACAACTGACGCTGCTGTTTGTCTATGGACTTGATCTCTGTCTATCAAAGCATCTTCCAGCAGTGGCGTGACTGCGTAGACGTAGTCCTTAGCCATTTCCCCGATGTACTCGAAAAGGAAAGACAACGACTTGAGGACACCATTTTGAACATTCAGCTCTGGCACTCTGTACTCATTCATCAAAGCTGGCAAAACCGTGAAAGGGGCGCAAGTCTCGGCAACAATGCCAATCGCCACAGCTGTACAAACGCGGGATTGCCTCTCCTGAACTCGAAGGTTGTTGAGGAGTGTTGCGAGGACATCTTGGGGTCCAATGGCCTTGGCGATGAAACCAAATGTGTTGTTTGCAGCTCGACGGATTCCTTTCTTGTGGGCCTTGAGCATGTCGAGCAATTCAAAGCAAATTCTCATCCACTCTCTCGCATTGACACTTTCCGGTCCGCGATCAGCGATACGTCCGACCAAATCGATTGTATTCTCTTGCACCTTCTCATGTCGATTGCGAAGAATTGGAGTGAGACGTGGTAGTAGATCTTTTATGGGCGGCTGCATCTGACTGATACCAACGACTGTGACGATTGATCGTAGTGCACCAAGAATAGACCCCAACACTTCAGGATACTCCTCACCCAGGTATTCGTATAGCACAATGCCCAATTTTCCCATCAAGGCATCTTCGCCGCATTGTTTCATGACCATGGCAATTCGAGAGATTAAATCAGCAGCCTGTTGTCGGACGGTAGCTGACTTGTTATTGAGACGCCACAGTATAGTGCTGACGATCTGTGGTAGATATGGCTTGCAACGTGTCCCAAGAGCGTTCACAACCGTCCCGAAGCCGTTCAACATGACAATATCTTCAACGCTCTGCTCCTGGAACGAGTGTAATATGCCGTCGATCAATCGTTCCTCTAAGCGCTCTCCAATGTCTGCAGCTCCCAAGCTGGCGATGACCTTCTCCACAGTCTCCACAGTCATCTTCCTGTAGGCTTCACTCTCGTCCTTGAGATTGTTGACAATCCTTTCAACGATCTCTCCGACGCCAACCTTTTGCCCGAGATCCACAGTGGTATCGACAACCTGTCTGTAATTGCGCTTATCTAAGGCCATTCGTCTGACCCAAAAACTCTTGAAAAACTCGTCTAGAACATGCTCCTTCAAGTAGCCAGCCGTAACTCCATCTGTGCCAGCACATTGAGAGACAACTTTAAGTACGACTTTCTTCATCTCCTCATCAGGAGAAGAGAACTCTCGCAGAAGAATCTCCATGATCTGACTCGTGTAGTAGTTGGCATACTCCTCATCCATTAGGGGGATGATATATCCAACAGCTTTGAGGAAACCAGCTAAGCCTTTTCCTCGTTGTTTTCTAGCCCCGGTCCACAACGGGTTCAAGATGTCATCGAAGCTCTCAATACCATATGGATTAGCCGCTTCAGCCAAAGCAGCGATAGCCAAGCTGGTTACGGTCCGCACCTTCGTCTGATCATCATTCAGATTGCCGCCAATACAGTCGACCAAGCCCTTGAGATGAGGCAATACAGCACAGCCCATCAATATAGGAATCTGCTGCACGATCTTCACACCAGTATGTCTTGCCTGCCAAGACTTTTTACTTCGGCACACAGCTCGCAAAAAAGGAAGCAATGCAGGAATGCCCAAAGCAGAAGCTACCACAGCAAACGCTCTTGCTGTAGTGTTGCGGACGTACTCATCAACATGATCGATATCAGGCCGCATTGTGCTGATCATGTGCGCAAGCCCGGCAGCTTTACTAAGATTGGAGATAATCTCACGACCTTCCACTCTTGCGTAATAGTCTTGATCAATGAGAAGAGGTTCGATGACGACAAGGATTTTGTGTACATAAGGCCGTACGAGATCATCCAGTTTGTACAGGACACGATCGATGACCTTGACTAAGAGATGTCGCTCTTGATCCTCAAGGCTCTTTTCCATCAGCAATGGCAATATTTGGTTGAAGAGAGGACCAGCCCCGAATTGTCGCGCATTATCTGTCAGTTGACGAAGGGCAGTCTTACGCATGGGAGGCGTTCCATTCTTAACTTTAAGAAGCAGCCTCATAATCTTGCGCTCTTTCAATTCCTCGACGCTCAAAGTGTTCTCGTCACTCCCATCAGTCAGTTTTCCAAAGTATGCCATGTCCTCGGCTTTGAAGAACTGCAAGTCGCCTACGCCTGGAATTTCGGTAGGTAACTGCTTGCCCATAGCCCTCGCACTTTCAGGATCCTGCATCATAAAACCGCCACTCATCGACGCAGGGGTTGCCATGATCTTTTGTGCTGCGGTTCGAATAGGAGCATAACCTGGCGGCGGCTCAAGAATTTTGTAGCCTTCTGTAGGTAGCATTAGATCCAGCTCTTCGTCGGAGAGAGGGGCATTGCGCATAGATATGTCTGTTCCAAATGCAGTGGGAATCATAGCACCAGCTTGGGATGGATGCATTGGAGTAACAAGGCCCTGGTGCCCAATTGGTGTAGCAGCTGGCGCTTGATCCCATCGAGATCGTCGGCGAGGCGTATCTTCAACTGATACAACACCAGGTGCTGGTGTCTGGTCCCATCGTGACCGTTTTACTTTTAATTCCGAAGGTTGTCCAAGCCCTGATTCGCTTGCTGTATCGGATGGAACATCCCATCGTTGTTTTCTTTTCCTTCCAGCAGTCACAACTTCCGTGGACCCAGCTTCATTGTTTTCCTTGTCGCTTGGAGACCCAACAGCGCCGTGCCTCAGAATAGCTTTGTGATGAACCAGCTCACCGCTCGTCTCCTTCTCAGCGATGGCCCTCTTCACCCTTTCTTCTTCACGTTCGATCTCTCGTCGCTGCATGACTGCTCGATAGCTTTCGCCGTCCTCCACTGCACCAGCCTGTCGATTGGTCGCAAATGCATCGGCTCTTGTAGGAGTGAGCACACGGTCTAGCCGACGCTTCTGATAATCAGTCTCTCTATCAGTTATCCGTGCACTCTTCTCCCTTCCCATGAGAATGTCCTGTTCTTCCACGCCACTGCCACGAGAGAACTCATTCATCTGCGCTTTTGTCGCAGTATATTGACCAACTAGCCTCCTAGTAGTATCAATATCTGTCATTTCATCATCCTGTTCATCTTCCGCTACGGCGATGAACGTATTGTATCCGGCGAACTTATCGCCTCCATCGCGATCATAAATGGTCGTGTCGAAGCTTTCGGTCAAGGAAGCCTTGGTGGAGACATCAGTTCGCTGACTGGACGGATCAAACGTCTTTGACCCTTTCTTACCAGCAGAGGCGGCATTCCGCTCAGCCTGAAGCTTCCTAATCGTCTCGAAAGTATCGTCAGACATCGTTGTGTCAAATGCCTTGTCGAAGAGAGCTTGAGGAAGGAGGTGGCGCTGACATGAAATTGATATCGCGAGGTTAATGGTTTGTTGCGATTTGGCTAATCTGACCGAGTTCTAGCGTAATACAACATAAAGATTAGTCACGTGAAATATATTGCCTCCCACAAATTTTGCACTACTCGCAAGCACAAATTGGAAACGACCAAAATCACTATGCAATCCGTCAAATAAATGGATACATAGAAGGGTTGTAAAGGATGTTATTGTACAAGAGTAACGCCTATTAATCCTGATGGACTATTTTATTTCCATGCCATTTCCCCCTGAGTTCGCGCCAAAATCAGCTCAGAGACAACAAGTATACACGTGCGAACCGCTCATTCCATGCGAAGTGGTTGTGTTTTGCAAAGAAGGACCACCAAGATTACCAAGCACCGACCTCGAAATTCTCCTGAAAATCATGTTAGCTTGGAAATACAAACAAAGAGATGGCTTGTACCTCGGAGAAATACGTGGTGACGACAGTACGATCAGCAAACTTCCTACCAGCCAGAGTACGGAGTGCTTTGCCTGCGGATTGAGCGTTGTCAAATTTGACAAAGATCTTGCCAACGCCTGCTGACTGACGGCTTCCACCGCTAGGTCGGGGAATCTTGATATCCAAGACCTTGCCATACTTTTCACATTCTTCTCTCACATCTTCAAGAATTTCTATAGCTTAAGTTAGCCTGTGTCCATAATAATATGAAATCTACGCACCTTCATAATCCTCATTGTCAATAAGTTCTTCTGCTGTGACCATATTAAGAAGTTGCAGGACTCTTCCTTCTTCGAGACCATGCGAAGTTGTGCCAGCAAGCATGGACATCGCATTGACTCCCATCTCCAGACCAGCAGACTGCGTGTTGCCAATGCTTGCACGTTGAACTTTAAGATGCTTATCACCAAGCTCCATACCGTTCAGACCTTCCACAGCAATATCTGTCGCGGCAGGATCGATGTATTCGCAAAAGGCGATGCCCTAAACGATGTCAGTAATTACTCTACTCTGAAGACCCATAATGCAGGGAAACATGCTACTCACTCTAGATTCCTCGGTACTGCTATCTTTGACCAGAATGAACGCCTTCAATTCGCCAAACGATACCAGTAGCTCTGTAACCTGCTCATCGGTAAGGTAGGGCGGAATATTCGAAACACTGATTTTGTTCGGAGTATCTGCCACAACATTTGCAACAACACCAGGCTCGTAAACGACTTCATCTGTCACCGCTGGGACAATGTAATCCTTCGGCCTTCGTATAGATAAGCCGTGGGCATCTCCATTTGTAGCGCCATTCTCCTCTCGCATGCCATCTGTAGCTTCCATTGAAATGCCATCCATCGCTAATGCTACCGTCGCATCGGATGCGGCTTTGAATTCGACCAATCCAAATGATCTGTCTTTTGATATCTGCGCAGTGAGACAGGCATCCGAGCCTTCGATGACATTGAGACCGTTGAGCTGCAGATTGAAGAAGTCCACGATGCCATCCTCCGTGGCACTGGTTGGAAGATTGTGAATCAGAAGACGCTTCGCCTGCCTTGAGTTCGAAGGCTTCAGTGCTGCATTCGTCACCGACCCGCTAGGTTGCGACATAAATGCCTGGAGCTTGCTGGGGTCCATAGGTTGTTGCCGAGGAGCGCCTGGTAATGGAAACATACCAGATAGCTTAGCTTGCTCAGCTGTAACGTTCTCGTAGCCTGGAGGCTTTATATCCCATTGCGTCAGTCGTCTTTTGCGTTCCAGAATAGATACCACATCGGTCAAGTCTGGAGTTGGCTCTCTCTTCTTAGGTGGAGGCGAGGCACTTTTTTTGCGTTCTTGTCTCACTCCACCACCGCCAAAAGCATCTCGTTCTCCACGGTCGCCCCTTCTACCACCAGTTCCGCGCCGATCATCAAAGAGATCTCTGTCTCTGCGAGGTCTCTCGTCGTCATCTCTCCTTGCATCGCGTCTCGAACTGCCTCGGTCTCTATCCCATTCTCTCTCGCCACCGCCTCTGCGATCGCGCCCAGAATACCTGTCTTCACGCTCTCGCTCTCTATAGTCTCTGCTTGAAGAATATGAGTCTAGATCACCTTCGCGACGGGATGGTCTTGAGCTCCGATGGCCTGGAGAACGCGATCTTCGACGATCTCTGTCGCCGCGTCGGTCATCGCGTTCAGTTCTCGCTACCTAAGCTTATCAGCATAGTCAGATCGTTATCCATATTGAAAGACTTACATATGGGTCTCTTGAAGAGGAATGTCTGGCAGCATCTGTTGGGTTGGAACTGTCAGTAGTTGCTCCATTGTTAGTTCTATATACCATTAGATCGGGTGCCATGCCTCGTGATGAGTAACTATCGCCGTTCATGATGGCGACTGAGTATGATCTTTGTATGAATATTGGTTTGCGAATAAAAGAATGAGCTCAAATCTCGGCGCAGAACATATTGATGGACCTATCCACGGTAATTATGTTTTGCCTTCGAGTGAGGTCGGACTTTTAATCGCGCCGTGATCTCATAAGCCTAATATTCGAGGCTTTCAAATACTAAACCAGCTATTATTTAGCCGGACAGAATGAGGTGAACAATCTTAGCGATATCAAGAATAGACAAGTAAGAATTTTTCACTTTTTAATAATTTATAATTATATTAGAAATAAATTACAATTATTTTATATAATAGAGTTAAATAACATCTACTAAAAGTGAAGAATTCTTAGGAATTCTGCCAGATCTCGCGTAGCGATAAGAGGCGAACAGTCAGAAAGTGATCGTCAAAAAGTGACGGTCCTGAGACGGCCCGTTCATTTACCACACATAACTTTGCAATGAATGCAAGGGTTTGGTGAACATGAAGACTTTGGGTATTAATGAATGGTGTAAGCTGCCAGTGGCTCTCGCGGAACTTTCCTTAGATACGACTTTACAATGCGGGCAGTCATTCCGTTGGAAGAAGCTTCAAGGAGAAGAATGGTGAGCCGGGAGACCAGCCCCTCAGATCTGTGAGAGCTGATATGAAATAGGACTTGTGCCCTTCATGGACGAGTCTTGTCCTTGAAGCAAGACCAAACTCATCTACATTACAAAGTCACTTGGCCCTCCAACCAGTCCATTCCACCTTCATCTTCGTCGCCAAATCATAGCAAACCTAGCTATGATAATGGGTCCAAAGAAGAGGACACCGAGTCTCTCCTCCGTCGTTACTTCAATCTCGGTACAAATTCGGCCAACCTATATCAACAGTGGTCTGCGGCAGATCCAAATTTTAAGAAAAGGGCACCAAAGTTCACAGGAGTTCGAATATTGAAGCAAGATGCTTGGGAAACACTTGTTAGCTTTATATGTAGCAGCAATAACAACATAGCCCGCATATCGCAGATGGTACGTTGAACTCTACAAATATGGATTTTCAGACTAACTCCATGTTTAGGTCAACAATTTATGCCTGCACTATGGGCCCATGGTTGGTCATGTTCATGGTCAATATTTCCACGACTTCCCAAGCCCGGAAGCTCTCACGGGCCCAGAAGTTGAGTCGCAGTTAAGGACATTGGGCTTCGGGTACCGAGCGAAGTATCTTGCTAGGACAGCAACGATGATAGCAAAAGAGAAATCGGAAAACTGGCTTGGAAGCTTAACCAATAGAGAACCTTTCGACGCCAATGGATCGGATAAAGCTGAGTCAGGTGGACGCCCTGGTTATCGAAAAGCCCATGAAGAACTTCTCACCTTGCAGGGTGTTGGCCCGAAAGTTGCAGACTGCATATGCCTGATGGGTTTGGGATGGAGCGAAGCGGTTCCAGTCGACACACATGTTTGGCAAATCGCCCAGAGGGACTACAAGTTTGGGAAGGGAAAGCACAAGAGTTTGACGAAAAGTACATACGATGCTATTGGAGATCACTTTCGAAAGTTGTGGGGAAAAGAGGCTGGCTGGGCGCATTCGGTACTCTTTGCTGCAGATTTACGAACTTTTGCTATAAGGCTCGTGGAGAAAACTGATGACCCGAAAGACCTATTGATCAAAGAAGAAGATACGATGATTTCCAAGGAAACAGTAACGAAGAAGCGACAAGCTATGGAGGATGAGAAGGCTAAAGATGAGCCGATCAGCGATAAAGGCATTATGAACACAACAATCACCAAACGGACAAGAGTATCTGTAAGAAAGCCCAATTCCTGAATAGATCCTCAAGACTTGTCATTTTCGGGAAGTTGTGCGTCAATTTACACTTGCTATCACATGCGTGGACTGGCATGTTTCGATATGTTCGGATGTTGTTCAAACACTAGATAATTCCCCAAAGGTGATCCAACATCAACCAACCCTCAGGTCGACCTCAACTGACCCCGTTTCTTCTCCACAACGCCACTTCGTTTTGCTCAGCGGATGTTTGTTATTCCATTTCTTTACTAGGCGCGAAAGACGGCGACGTGGCCATGAAACACTGCGGGTTTTCAGGATACAGCAGTGTACATACTTGCATGGTATAAAGGAGAGTTCGGAATTTGAGAAACTCGTCCGCAGTGACGAGTGGTAGTCTTGATATAGATGCTTTCTTGACTGGGACAAGATTCAATGTGGGATACGGCGAATAGGATACTGGGCTGACTCTTGGCAACAAAGTCGTCAAGTTTCTGCGCGAAGATGTGAAACTGAGACAAAGGACAAGAAAAGCTATTTACGATTCGAACGACTCTTCGCAATTTACAAGCTCCGAGGTATTACATGATCATTGTTGAAGTGTGGAGAGATAGACATATGCATAGATACGGTAGGTGTACCTAATACAGTATTTCCACCTAGCAATACTCTTAACAATAGCAACAGTATAGATGTTGGTTGGGTCAAAATTCGCTGTCTGTGGTGCGTATCATATTTGAGGGTAGTCACATCCTCGTTGCATGGGCTCGGAGTGCTCTGTTAAGAAATTAATGTTGAACTTGTGACAATTGGCCAAACAAACAATGGAAGATGCTAAATAATGATCAATGCGTATATCTCGAATGGTTAATTTGCAACCCCAAGCTGAAAATTGAATCCATTCAATTTTCATGCATCGATTACGTTGTGCCCAGCTCCATGTCGCGAGTAATGTAGAGCCTGAGTGCTTTTCGTAAATTGTGTCAGAAATCTGTCTGGATGGGCAGAAATGTGAGGCGTCTAACAATCTGAGCGAGTCAAGATGGAGATCCGAATTCCTACACTCTGTGAGGCTCAACAGAGAAACTGGAAGGACACCAATCAGTCAATCGATCTTCTCTGATGGGACATTACTGTGATATGATTAGCAATCTACCTACGGAGTAACAAATCCTTATTTATTCAAATTCAAGTAGGGTAGAGCATCTAGTCTTCGGGATCTCATAGGTATGGTATGTACTGTACCAGCACAACACAATAATAACTACATACCTACCTAGGTATGCTCAACCCATATATGCAAGATGAACCACCCACCACACGACACTTGTATTTTAAGGCCATATTTCTTATGAGGAAGTGGCCTTGCCTTTTCAGAGGAAACCAAAACCCCCCCCCCCCAAAAAAAAAATTCTAAAAAAATCAAGGTTGGTCTTACTTCATACTTCTCACACCTGGAAATGATCTTTGTTGATGCCGTCCTCCAGGTCAAGCCTCATCCATCTCTGAGTATTCAAGCATGGGTAGGTATCTAAATTGGATAGCCTGTCAGATGTAATTGCGGTGGTTTATTTGCAATTATCCGTGTATACGAAGTAGGGTACATCTTGTGGATAATTTATATATTTCCCCTGAGCCGCTTTCCCTATTTACCCAGCGTTCGAAGACGCGCTGTCTTCTGGAAGCCGAGAAGAATGCTCGGTATTATGCAGGCCAATCTTACGTATCCGATAGATGGAAAAAGCCCACTGTCATTCTTCATGGCCACATGGCATTTCTCGAAACGCTGGTCGGGCATATAGGTACTTACCCTAGAGTACGACCTATGGCGCAACATCAAGGCCCACACCCACAATAATACTGAGTGTCTGGCCACCTAACGTTGGAGGACATAGTGGGACCTGACTGACGTCCGCCGACGCTTTCAAGGGTACCTAACTACAGTACTTCGTAAGAGCCCTCTACGGACGGAGTAGGTATGTTGTACGTACATATACACAGCATACATATCATTGCCCACCTGTTGACAGCGACGCGGCCAGCTTGCGTCAGTTCTCGTCCTCATATGGCCTGACAGCGGCACGCGCATTGGCGCGTTATTACCGAGTATGTAGCGTTGATGATCATACAACAAGTTGTACTAGTACAGATAAGAAACGGCGGTTGCAGCCAAGACGACTCCTCGAGCTTCAGATTCCCAGTCTCGGAACAGATATGTACGGATACTGCATCCTACGGAGTACATATGTACATAGAGCATCAGCATATGTACCTCCTACCGGACGGTATGTATGTATGTATGTATGTATACATATCGAGCTGTTAACCCCGTATGAGGTGACAGTTTGATTGGTGACAGATTAATCGGGGGAGCGTTTGGGGTAGTGCCGCACAGGCCCCCCGATTACTGTACCGAGTAGTGTGGTATAATGTCGCACCGTCGCATGTCGTACTCGTGGTTACTCTAATAATTAATGGAGGTAGAGTAATAATGGGTAAATATGTTGGTTGGCAGTTGCGGAACCAATTTTGTTTTGGGCATGATGTGTGGCTTTTGTACATACATACATAGATAAATACATAATATGTACATATTCCCGAAAAGACGGGAAGACAGATACCTATGTATACCCCGCACAATGCGTGTTCTTGCGCCGTCTTGTATGCCGGAAGACAGAGAACTGTCAACTGTCTTCACTGCAGAATACATACAGTACATAGGTAGCTACAGATCCGTACTCTTCTCCATAGGTAGGAAACGAGGGCCAGTTGATAAGCCAGTCAATATATTATCCCTGTTGTTCGTATACAGCAGTAACATACAGTACACAGTACATCATACTACTCCAGGCACATTCGAGTACTTCGTGGTGATCAACCGACCGGCCTTCTTTTCCTTCATAAGACCGCAGTAAAGCCATTATTGTGCGCCCCTTTTTTTTCCTTTCCTCTTCTCTCTCACAGGATTCAGGGATCGGGACTCAGGAGGGCTGGTAACCGAAGAGAAGAGCATGGTCGAGCTCGCAGGATCGATGTCGCATGGTAGAGTCGTGGACACGGACAGTGAGACGAATGCTCTGGTCTGGCCGTCAGCAGCTAGCAAGATAGTAGGTCTATCTCCGTGCGGAGCTGGTCGTTGCGTATGCATAATGCTCAACTAGGCTGGCGCTCCCGTCCCTTGAAACTGGAACTGGAGCTGGAGCTGGAACTGGAACTGGAACTGGAACTGGAACTGGAACTGGAACTGATGGGGCCAAAAAGAAAAAGAAACAGTAAAAGGGAAACTCTGATTGAAGAAGATGAAGATGAAGATGAAGAAGATACTGTACAGTAGAGTACGTACGTATGTATGTATGTTGTACAGACAAGTTGGAAGGAAGAGAAGACCCTCGCCAAGGAGTTACCGCGGGGTGCCAAGGAGTGCCAAGGAGTGCCAAGGAGTGGCAGGATGGCCTAATCACGAAACAGTCCCCGTCGCCGGACTCGTGCGCAAGTCATGTTGGTAAGGCATGGCACGGAGTATTCTACTACTGTGGGAAAGCCTTCCCACAAAAATACGACCTTACAGGCCCACTTCTCCTCCATCCTCCATCTTCCATGCACCAGACCATTCATTATTACCTACCTAGGTAATAGAATGGGTACTCTACTCCCTACATACGTACGGAGTACTTATTGCGCAGGTACATTACTGTACCTGACATACAGTATCATGTAGCTAGTACTCTACCAAGCACACAGGGGCACAGGGCACAGGGCACAAGGCACAAGGCACAAGGCACAAGGCACAAGGCACAAGGCACAAGGCACAAGGCACAAGGCACAAGGCACAAGGCACAAGGCACAAGGCACAAGGCACAAGGCACAAGGCACAAGGAACAAGGCACAAG
>Ga0123337_10001099_pt1 | contig 36989 bp, 38 predicted proteins | sample frozenSSSSmetaG_FD_89792 | JGI IMG/M metagenome (GOLD analysis project Ga0123337, IMG submission 89792) | Glacier valley bacterial and archeal communities from Borup Fiord, Nunavut, Canada, to study Microbial Dark Matter (Phase II) -... | ecosystem: Environmental > Aquatic > Freshwater > Ice >...
GTACTGGGGTTACACCCGGGAGAGTAGGTCGCCGCCTCATTTATTCAAAAGCCAGCTTTAATAGCTGGCTTTTTTGCGTTTAACCCATTATTGTTTTGATACTATTACATCCAACAGAGCAGCTCTCCATAGTAATAAATAGCAGTAGCTTTAATTTAAAAGCCCTTATGCTATTTATAGTAAGAGTTTTTAGGGGCGATATTCGAATTAAATATTTAGGCTTTTTCAATACTATTTGGATTTACATTTTTCATTTTTAGAATATTATTGCAGTTTTGCATCAAAGCCAAATTTGAATGTCCATTCTATTTAGAGGTCTCCGTAATGTTAATTCTAATGGTTTATCAAAACCAAAAGATTACGTTTTTGAAAAAGGAGAATTTACACTTGTTGCAAATAGCAATTCATCGGAATTTAATAAGGAAGTTAATGCAAGTGGTTGGCTCTTGTCTGCTGGTTGGATTGATCTCAGATGTAGTATGGGTGAACCTGGCCATGAGTATAAAGAATCAATAGAAAGCCTTGCTGATTCCTTAGTAGCTAGTGGTTTTTCTGCTGCAGTGATTTTGCCTAACACTGATCCTGTAATCCAGTCTAAGGGAGATGTAGACTTTGTTCTCAATCGTGCAAAACGGTATACTCCTGAATTTTTGATCCAGGGTGCAGTTACAAAGAATACTGATGGTGAAAATCTCACTGAGATTCTAGATATGCACCATCAGTCTGGAGTATCTGTTTTCGGAGAAGGCATCATGCCTTTGTCTAATGGCGATCGTTACATGAAAATCCTTCAGTATCTTCAGAAGTTCAATGGAGTGCTTTTTGACCATGCATATGATCCTTTACTAGCAATTTTTGGACATATGCATGAGGGAGAAAATTCAACAATGCTAGGAGTAAAGGGTATTCCAAATCTAGCTGAGGATGTTGCAATCCAGAGAAATCTAGAGATACTCCGATATGCTGGAGGACGTGTTCATTTTCAAACAATCAATACTGCAAAAGGAGTAGATCTAATCAGACAAGCAAAGTCAGAGGGGCTTAATGTGACCGCCGATGTATCAATTTACCAATTGTTATTTTCTGATGGAGATTTGATGGATTTTGACCCAAATCTTAAAGTATTACCTCCTTTTAGAGGGGAATCAGATCGGATTGCTTTATTGGAAGGTATAAAGGATGGAACAATTGATGCCTTAGTCAGTAATCATCAACCAGAAGATCGTGATTCTAAGTTTATGGAATTTGACTTAGCTAATTTCGGCATGGTCGGTTTGCAGACATTTCTTCCTGCACTAGTCTTGCTAGAAAAAGAATTAGGCTGGGATTTATTAATTGAAAAAATCACATCTGGCCCAGAATCCATTTTGCCTCATAACCTGACTAAGTCATGGACAATTTTTGATCCAGAAGCTGAATGGACTTACAATGAGAAATCAAACAAGTCACTTTCTTCGAATTCTCCATGGTATGGAAATGAATTAAAAGGTCAAGTAAAATACGTAATTCAAAAAGGGCAATTAATAGAAGTAAATGTATAGATTCTTCAGTTCAGCATACAAGTTTGGTGGAATCGCCGGAGCTTTAAGTATTATAGCATTTATCACACTTTCTTTTTTGTATCCAGATCCAACTAATCTTAACCTGGTTTTTGGTTATGTAATTACTCCCATAGCAATATTTCTAGCAATCAAATTTTTCAAGGAATATAGTAACAATGGCTATCTGTCTTTTGCGGAAGGCATGTCAGTAGGATTTGTTGCCTATATGTTGGAAGCCATTATCTCCTTGGGTGGAATATGGCTTGTATTGTTAATACATCCTGATTTGTTTGATCAAGTTAAGATTTCGAAGCTTGATGTATTGGCCACCAACAGGGAATCTATTGTCGCTCAGGTAGGTGAGAATTCATTTGACATGACGCTGGAAAGCATCAAAAATATGGTGCCGTGGGACATAGCTTTGAATGATGCCCTATGGAAAATCATCCCTGGTCTTTTTTTTACTATTATTATTTCAATTATTTTAAGAAAAAATCCTAACTAATAATCTTATGGAAGAGCAACAATCTCCTTTTCAAGCTGCAATTAAGCCTGGTTTAACAATCGGCTTGGTATCTTTGGCGCTTACTTTTATAGCATATTTTATTGATGCCACGCTTTTAGGGTCAGGATGGTTTGGACTAGTGGCTCTTGTCATGTTCTTTGTATTGATTATATATTTTGGTGCCCAGTATAGAACTGAATTAGGAGGTTTCATGAGTTTTGGAACTGCATTTAATTTTAGCTTCGTTACTATGGTGATTTCGGGTTTGATTAGCTTAATAGGGCAACTCCTTTTATTTCATGTGATTGATCCTTCCCTTGCTGGGGTATTGGCAGATCAGGCTTTTGAAACCCAAATGTCCATTATGGAAAAGTTTGGGCAAAATCCTGATTCCTTGGACCCTGCTTTATTAGAAGAAATGAGAGCCGGTGCTGCTAAATCATTTACTTTATCTGGCCAGCTTATGAGTTTTGGTATTGGACTTATTGTGTATGCAATTATTGCCTTAATTTTGGGAGCAATCCTAAAGAAGAGAGACAAGTCTCTCGATTATTAAATTATGACCCAAATTTCAGTTGTAGTTCCTGTATTTAACGAAGAGGAGTCTCTGCCTGAATTAACTCTTTGGATTAGCCGTGTCATGCATGATCACGGCTTTTCTTATGAATTGATTTATATAAATGATGGAAGCTCGGATAATTCATGGGCGATTATTAATTCACTTTCCCAAGAATCTAGTGAGGTAAAGGGCATCAATTTTACCAGAAATTATGGGAAATCCGCTGCATTGGATGCCGGCTTTAAAAAAGCCTGCGGTGATGTTGTAATTACCATGGATTCTGACCTACAAGATAGCCCAGACGAAATACCTGGCCTGTATGTAATGATCACTGAGGGGAAATTTGATGTGGTGTCTGGTTGGAAAAAAGATCGTCATGATCCTTTAGGGAAGACTATACCATCACGATTTTTTAATGGAGTGACACGCTGGATCTCAGGAATCAAACTGCATGATTTTAATTGTGGATTGAAAGCCTATAGACTTAAAGTAGTGAAGAACATCCATATCTATGGAGAAATGCACAGATACATCCCTTTACTAGCTAAGTGGAATGGATTTGGGAAGATAGGAGAGAAAGTGGTGCAGCATCAAGCTAGAAAATACGGCTATTCTAAGTTTGGGATAGAGCGATTCTTAAATGGTTTTCTAGATTTGATCTCCGTTTCATTTGTACATCGTTACAAAAAGAAGCCTATGCACTTTTTTGGATTCTTAGGAAGCTTTTCTTTTTTCACAGGATTTATAATCACTTGTTGGTTGATTTTTGAAAAAGTATATGGCTTAAGCAAAGGACATAAAGTACGGGAAATTACCGATCAGCCTTTATTCTTTTTGGCACTGGTGGCCTTAATTATAGGCGTGCAGTTATTTGTAACTGGGTTCATAGCCGAGTTAATGACCTCTAACCAATCCAAAGAAGCTGAGTATAAAATTGACGAGGAGATTAACTTCGATTTCTGATGAAGTTCTCGGTAATCATACCGGTTTTTAATCGACCTGACGAATTACGTGAATTACTTCATAGTCTCACCAAGCAGAGCTTTGCGGATTTTGAAATTGTAGTGATCGAGGACGGATCCACTATTGATTCTAAAAAAGTGATTACCAGTTTTGACGCTCTACTCCAACTCAGTTATTTAGTACAGGCGAATACAGGGCAAGGATTTGCCAGAAATAATGGAATGAAAATCTCCAAGAGTGAGTTTTTTGTCATTCTTGATTCTGATGTGATTTTACCAAAAGATTATTTGCAGGAATTAGCAAGAGCTATTGACATCAGGAATATTGATGCTTTTGGTGGACCAGATGCTGCGGATAAGGATTTTTCAGCTTTGCAGAAAGCAATGGATTTTGCAATGACTTCCTTTTGGACTACAGGTGGAATCCGTGGAAAAATGAAAGATCCTTCCAAATACCAAGCTCGTGGGTTCAATATGGGAGTATCTCGAAAAGTATTTGAAGCTACTGGTGGTTTTGTAGATCCAAATCAAGGAGAGGATATAGAATGGAGTATTCGTATTAAGAAAGCGGGATTCAAGCTAGAATTGGTAAAGGATGCTTTCGTGTATCACAAACGTAAAAACACACTTACATCATTTGCCAAGCAAGCTTTTTCATTTGGGAGGAATCGAGTGAATGTATCCAGGTTCCATCCTGGAGCTATAAAGTTGGTTCACTGGTTGCCAACAGCTTTTTTGCTGTTTAGTCTTTCAATCCCTTTTTTCTTTTTTGTGAATAAACTACTATTTCTACTCAGTACAGGTGTGTTTATAATATGGAGTGTAGGCGTTATTATTTCTTCTGCAGTGCAAAATAAGTCAGCTAAAGTCGGGATTTTAAGTTGGTTCACTTCAGTTTTGCAGCTTTGGTCCTATGGACTTGGATTGCCTTTGGAGCTTTTTAGGAAATATGTAAAAGGTTAATTACCCTTTCTACAAACAAAGATCACTTCTTCAGATGGGAGTGCGTTTTGCTTAACAATAGCTGAGGAGATTTCTTTTACAAAATGGTTTTCTTCAATCAACAATCCTGATTTTCTCAAACGCTCAGCATAGTCTTTTCCGAACTTTCGGACATGGTCTCTCTGCCCAAATATGCGTTCGCGTTCTGCTGGGTCTGTGATTTTCTTGTCTTCTAACGTCTTTTCGATAGGGTAGACAGGCGACTGGAGTATCCCCCATCCACTTGGTTTCAAAACACGATTGAACTCAGCACAAGCCCTAATGTCATCCTCCACATGTTCCAAGACATGGTTACAAAAAACTACATCAAAGCTGTTTTCTGGGAAAGGAATGTCGTGTACATCCATTTTTACTTTTGCCAAAGGCGATTCTATATCTGCTGTGATGTAATCTAAATTTATCAACCTTTCGAATCTCTCAATAAAGCAATGCTCCGGCGCCACATGAAGCACTCGAAGTGGAGCTGTGAAAAAGTCTGTCTTTTCTTTAAGAAAAAGCCACATCAAGCGATGACGCTCCAGTGATAAGCAATTTGGGCAAAGTGCATTTGCTCTTGCTATTCGACCGTATGGAAGAAATTTCTTATAGCTATGATCACATACAGGACAAGTGACATCTTTACCAGAATTCATCTGAGCAAAAACTTTCATCACTAAAGGACTAACTCTCTGTAATAGCGGCCTTGGGACGTAGCGAATAACGAAACTGATAATAGATTTCATGATTGATTGTAATCAGGCTGCAAGTTAAGCAAAGGGCCAAAAGGAGCGTAATGAAAGTGAATGTTTTACTTTTTTTAGATTTTTTATGAATTCAAGTATAATAACTCTCTTGTTTGTGGGGAATCAATCAGTATTTTAGTTGACTTGAATAATTCTTCAGTTAAAATCCAAAAATTCACCTTTATGAAGATCAGGAGATTACTTTTTTTACAGTCCTTTTTTATACCTCTTACTTTGGGAGCAGCTTTCAATTTTGCGCAAGCTCAAGAAGCCACTACGTTTACCTTAAAAGAAGTGGTGCAGCATGCCAAGGATAATTCTTCATATGCACTCCGAATAAAGACAGTTAGAGAGAATAGCTATTGGCAGTACAGATTATTCAAGGCAGACTATAATCCTCAATTAAGATTGACAGGGACTATTCCACAATATTATCAATCCTACAATCAAATTACTCAACCAGATGGTTCTATTGAATTTCTCGAAGTGAAACAAAACCTGATGGATTTGGGATTGGGATTAGAGCAAGTAATAGGAGCAACAGGTGGGACTGTTTCGGTGAATACTTCTACCAATAGGTTTGATAATTTCCTTGCTTTTCCAGGCGAGCCACAGACCCAGTATTCTGGCGTACCTGTAAGTGTGGCATTGCAACAGCCAATTTTTGCTTATAATCGATTCAAATGGGAAAAAAAGATTGAGCCTTTATTGTATGAAGAGAGCAAGCGTGAATATGTGGCGGATATGGAAGGGGTTTCTGTCTACGTGACCCAATTGTATTTTGATTATTTAATCGCACAGGTTAATGCAGAGATTGCTACTACGAATCTAAAGAATACGGAAGATATTTTCTCCATAGAAAAGAAACGGAATGAAATGGGAGTGACTCCTGAAGATGAGCTTTTGCAAATAGAATTACAGGTGCTAAATGCTAAGCAGGCAAGAGCAGAAGCACAACTATCTTTAGAAAAGACAGCTTTTGCAATGAATTCATTTATTGGACTTAATCAATCTTCCAAGCTGAATCTAATCTCACCTGTTGATATTCCTGATTTTGAAGTAGATGTTGATCGTGCAATTGAGCTTGCTTTTCAAAACAGAGCTGAGGCAATTGGCTTTGATCGACAGAAAACCGTGGCTGAATCTCAGGTGGCTCAGGCAAAAGGAGAGCGTTTCCAAGTGCTCCTAAATGCTAGGTATGGCTATAATAATGCGGCGCTTAATTTTCCTGACCTCTATCAGAATCCCAACACTCAAGCACTTGTAAGTCTAGGGCTTTTGGTTCCAATATTAGACTGGGGTAGAAATAAGGCAAGAATGTCTATGGCAATGGCTAACCAAGAGCTAGTAGAATATACTGTAGACCAGGAGTTGATTAATTTTCAACAAGAAGTTTTCACTCAAGTGAAGACTTTCATAATGATCAAAGATCGCCTAAATGTGAGTAAAGTATCGGATGACGTCGCTCAACGCAGATATGATATCGCACTGAGAAGATACCAGACAGGAAATGTGACTATTACCAATCTCAACATAGCACAAAATGAAAAAGACTCTAATAAAAGAGCCTTTTATACATCCTTGCAGGATTTTTGGGTAGCCTATTATGAGTTAAGAGCACTCACTTTGTATGATTTCGAAAATGAGACATTGCTCTATAGACCTGAATTAGATTAGCAAAACAATGAGTACTTAGGTATTTTTTTTAATGTACTCTTCTAGCTTACGCATCTTTTTGTCAAGCTTCTCGATGGACTTGGATTGCTTACTCATCTTTTTGGTGATTTTCTCCACGTCATTTGGAGAAAGCTTCCCTGCTGAGTTCTTTTTGTCATAGTCAGCTCTTGCTTTCGCAAGTTTTTCGACTGCTTTACGGTGATCCTCTTTGTACTTTTCGAGTTGAACTTTTGATTTCTCTATTTTTTCTTGAGTTTTTGCATCTGCAGTTGAGGTGCTTACTACTTGTGCCATTACTTCAGATGGAAATAAGTATATCAATCCTCCTAAAAGTATAAATGCATAGATTAGTTTTTTCATGAATTTTCTCGAGTTATGTGACAAAGATACAACAGATAAATACTCGATCTGGTTTATTCTAAATTAGAATTCCCTGGATCTCCCTTAGGTAGGCGCCCAGCTTTTTTAAGCGATTCACGAATGACCCATTCAAGTTGTCCATTGGTACTACGGAACTCATCTGCGGCCCATTTTTCGATCGCTTTCATCATGTTCTCATCCAGCCGTAGTGCAAATGCTTTCTTCTTTGGCATAATTTATTCCTCCATCCAGTTTTCTATAAAGCCTGTAAGTTCTTTAGACTTCATCGTTCCGATCAATATTTTTTTCTTTTCTCCCACATCCAAAAGAATGCCTTCATCACCGAGCACTGAGTATGCCTTGGTCGTTTTGTTTCCCTTAATTCCCCATCCTCCATAATCTGAAATTGGACTGTATTTAATTACCTCAGCTGAGGCAATTATCGCTTTAGGGTATTGCCTCCATGTTCTGATGAAGGGCAAATACCTAAAAGAAATATTGTCATCATCTATTCTAGTCTCCAGCTTCAGGTTCAGAATTAGGGAAAGAATCAAGGCCATTGTGCCAAGAACTACTCCTAATGCAATCGCCATTTCTTGCTTGTCTTCCGAAGTAGCGTACAATACAATCAATAATATCAGTATGGGCACCTCTGCCAAGATGATAAAGTACATGACCCAAGTACCTATATAAGTTTGGCTTTCTTTGAAAATTCGATTAGCCATTGCTACTGATTTAATGTCCCGACGTTTAGCACTGGAGTTGCGCTCTTGTCAGAGCAAAGTACCACCATGAGGTTAGATACCATCACTGCTTTTTTCTCATCATCAAATTCAATGATGTCTTTCATCTTGAGATCGGCCAGAGCCATTTCTACCATTCCGACTGCACCTTCTACTATTTTATGACGTGCTGCTACGATTGCTGTAGCTTGCTGTCTTTGGAGCATCGCCGATGCGATCTCTGAGGAATAAGCCAAGTGAGAAATTCTGGCTTCGATCACTTTAATTCCTGCGTGATACAGTCGATCGCTAATTTCTTTTTCCAAGGAATGATTGACCTCTTCAACTCCTGACCTCAAAGTGATTTCAGCTCCTTCAGCTTCAAAATTATCATATGGATATAGTCCTGCCATTTTGCGTATGGCTGCGTCAGATTGTAAATGGACGAAATTTTCATAATCATCCACATCAAATGTAGCCTTGAAAGTATCTTCCACTTGCCAGACTACGATGGTTCCTATCATTACAGGGTTACCAATTTTATCATTTACCTTCACTGGTTTGTTTTCGAAGTTTCTCACTCGAAGAGATATTTTCTTCTTGGTCATGAAAGGATTGACCCAGTAAAACCCGTTGGCTTTCACGCTTCCTTTGTAGTTGCCAAAAAGTAACATAACCATCGATTTATTTGGTTCTACTATAAAGAACCCACCAAGACAGATCAAAGCTGTCACAACCGATAAAATACCGACTACTATCATGATTTGCTGAATAAAAAGTGCTACTGCAAAAATGATAAGTCCAAGAACGAACAGGATCATGAAATATCCTGACATAGGTTTGGTAATCTTTTCCATATTGTTATGATGTTAAAATGATATCATATTAAATTACGAAAAAAAAATTAGGTTGGTTCAAGTTTTACGAAAAAAAAATACCCCGATGTTGGTCGGGGTATTAAATTGGATGTGGTTTTATTATTTCTTCGTGAAGAGTGAATCGACAAATTCCTTCCGATTAAAAATCTGTAAGTCAGTCATTTTTTCTCCTACACCTATGTATTTGACTGGGATTTTGAATTGATCAGAGATACCAATTACTACCCCACCTTTGGCTGTGCCATCAAGTTTGGTAATGGCAAGAGCGGTAATTTCAGTCACTTTCGTAAATTCCTTGGCTTGAATAAAAGCATTCTGTCCTGTGGATCCATCTAGCACCAATAAAATTTCATGAGGAGCATCAGGGATAAATTTCTGCATTACGCGTTTGATTTTCCCAAGCTCGTTCATCAAGTTGACTTTCGTGTGAAGTCGACCTGCAGTATCGATGATGACCACATCGGCATTGGTATCCACCCCTTGTTTTACCGCATCAAATGCTACAGAAGCGGGATCAGTGTTCATGCCATGAGAAACTACAGGCACGCCAACTCTTTCTCCCCAGAGAATTAACTGATCTACAGCTGCAGCTCTAAAGGTATCGGCTGCGCCCAAGATTACTGACTTTCCAGCAGACTGGAAAAGATTGGCAAGTTTCCCGATAGTGGTGGTTTTGCCTACCCCGTTGACTCCAACTACCATGATCACATAAGGCTTCTTACCTTCAGGAAGATCAAAGTCAAAGAGATCCTGTGAGTTGTTTTCTTTGAGAAGGTTCTCGATTTCTTCCTTGAGAATGACGTCAAGTTCAGCAGTGTTGACATATTTGTCTTTGGCTACTCGCTCTTCGATTCTTCGGATAACTTTAATAGTAGTATCCACCCCCACATCAGAGGTGATTAGAATTTCTTCCAATTCATCCAAAACCTCATCGTCCACTTTGGACTTGCCTACAACGGCTTTACTGAGTTTTGTGAAAATATTTTCGCTTGATTTCTGAAGGCCTTGATCGAGGCTTTCTTTCTTATCTTTTGAAAAGAAACCAAAGATTCCCATACTTATGCATTTTAAAAGTGGAATATAACGAAAAAGTCCCTGCTGACCGATGGACAGAGGGACTAGAATGCCTTATGCTGCGATGTGCAACTTATTTTTTCAAGGTTTCCTGTACCAAAGGGGAAGGAACCATTTCTTCTCTGAAGGTATAAGCGCCAGTCTTCTCAGATCTTACCGCCTTGATGATTTTGGCGTAAGACACGCCACCTTCTTTTTTAAGGGTTGCTACTACTTTCTTAGCCATGGTTTTGTCGTTTTAACGGAATTGCTTCCGAGCTAAATTACTTAATTTCTTTATGAACAGTTACTTTCTTCATGATTGGGTTGAATTTCTTCAATTCCAATCTCTCAGTAGTGTTTTTTCTATTCTTTGTAGTGATATATCTTGAAGTACCTGGCAAGCCAGAAGCTTTATGCTCCGTGCATTCCATAATCACTTGTACTCTGTTGCCTTTCTTAGCCATCTTTTATTGATTTAGGGGTCGTGACCTTGATTATCTGATTACAATCATCCCGTTATCCTGAGCTTCTTTCAAAACTGCAGTGATACCTTTCTTATTGATAGTCTTCAATGCCTTAGTACAAACTTTCAAAGTGATCCATGCATCTTCTTCTGGAACGTAGAACGTCTTCTTATGAAGATTAGGGTAGAACCTACGCTTAGTTTTGTTGTTTGCATGGGAGACGTTGTTACCTACTCGAGGTCTTTTTCCGGTAATGTCACAAACTTTTGCCATGGTAATGTATAGTAAATTGTATCCGTTTCTGTAATGAGTCTGCAAATATCGGAACTTTTCGGGGATTTGCAACAATGCGTTTCAAAAATATTCCCTTTTATCTCAACCTTTTGGATATGGGCAGTTTTTACAGCCACTTCCGCAGCAATAGCCACGTTTTAGGTGATAATTTTTTGTAAAAACCATCAGTCCCTGCTCATTAAAATAAAAGTCTTCCGAACCTAATCTAGGTGTTGGGAGAGGCTTCTTGCTGTCTTTCATGGTTGGGGTAATGGCATTTGCTATATTTGGACTTGACGAGTCCTTATTATAGTACACAAAATTACGAAAAACATGCAGACTATCACATCCAGTAAGCAAGCAATAGAATTAGAAGATAAATACGGCGCACATAATTATCATCCTTTACCTGTGGTGTTGGCAAAGGGAGAAGGGGTTTTTCTCTGGGATGTAGAAGGAAAGCGTTATTACGATTTCTTGTCTGCCTACTCTGCCGTAAACCAAGGACATTGTCATCCTCGTATCAAGGACGCTTTAATAGAGCAAGCTGGCACTTTGACTTTGACTTCTCGGGCGTTTCATAATGATGTGCTTGGTCCATTTGAAAAATATATCACTGACTACTTCGGATTTGATAAAGTGCTTCCTATGAATACGGGCGCTGAAGGAGTAGAGACTGCTATTAAAATTGCAAGGAAATGGGGATACGAGAGAAAAGGTGTAGATGAAAACCGAGCTAAGATCTTAGTGGCTGAAAATAACTTCCATGGAAGAACTACCACAATCATCTCGTTTTCTAATGATGAAAATGCACGAAAAAACTTTGGCCCATATACAGCAGGATTTGTCAAGATTCCCTACGATGATATTTATGCATTAAAAGCTGTTCTTGATGATCCGGATGTAGTTGCTTTTTTAGTGGAGCCTATACAAGGAGAAGCGGGTGTGTATGTGCCGGGTCCAAATTATTTAAAAGAAGCAAAAGCAGCATGCGAAGCAAAAAATGTATTATTCATTGCTGATGAAATCCAGACTGGTATTGCACGAACAGGATCACTCTTGGCAGTGTGCGGAAATTGCACCTGTGAAAATTCTTGTGAAAAGCAGTCTACTTATGTTAAACCGGATATGTTGATCTTAGGCAAAGCCATCTCTGGAGGATTTTACCCAGTATCGGCTGTTTTAGCTGACTCTCATATTATGGATGTGATTAAGCCTGGGCAGCATGGTTCTACTTTCGGTGGAAATCCGCTTGGTGCCAAAGTCGCTATGGCAGCACTTGACGTTGTTTCAGATGAAAACTTAGCTCAAAACGCTAGAAGGCTTGGAGAAATATTCCGCGATCGTATGCAAGTGTTAGTTGATAAATATTCCATAGTTAAACTGGTAAGAGGCAAAGGGCTTTTAAACGCTGTGGTGATTAATGATTCTGAAGAAAGTAGCACTGCTTGGGATATTTGTGTCGCGTTGAAAGATAATGGACTTTTGGCTAAGCCAACTCATGGGAATATCATAAGATTTGCTCCACCACTTGTGATGACTGAAGAGCAGATTCATGAGTGCTGTGATATTATAGAGAAGACAATATCTTCTTTTGAAAAGTAAAAGGGAGTAATTGATTGCTCTAATTAACCCTCCTGTGTTTTGGAACTTGGGAGGGTTTTTTATTGTCTTATGCTTAATTTTGCAACTCTTAAAACTGAACCAATACATGTTAAAAGCTGTCATTTTTGATATGGATGGAGTGATTTGTCATACCAATCCATTTCATTCTGTTGCCTTCCAGAAATTTTTCGCAAAGAGAAATCTAAATCCCTCTCAAGCTGAATATGCTGAGCATATGTATGGGAAAAACAATGGTTATATTTTGAGTCATTTCCTAGGTAGGAAAATTGAGGGGGAGGAATTGGCTTTGCTTGAAGACGAGAAGGAAGGGCTGTTCAGAGATATCTATAAGTCTGAAGTAGATCCCATATCGGGTTTTAGGGAGTTCTTTGCGAAGTTGAAATCAGAGGATATGCTCACAGCTGTTGCTACTTCTGCTCCTAGGGCTAATCTGGATTTGATTATTGGTACGCTTGGAATTGGGGGACTAATGCAATCTCAGCTTGCTTCAGAAGATGTGTCAAAGCATAAGCCCGATCCAGAAGTATATTTAAAAAGTGCAGCTAAACTTGGAGTGAAACCTGAGAACTGTTTGGTGTTTGAGGACTCTTTCTCAGGAGCAAGTGCGGGATTGAATGCAGGGATGAAAGTGGTTGGTGTGCTTTCTAGCCATACAATTGCTGAATTGCCAAAATGTGACTTATATATAGACGACTACAAAAAATTAGATCTTAACCAGATTCAACAACTTTTCAATTAATCATGCTAAGAAGACCTAGAAGAAATCGAAAATCCGAAGCGGTGCGAAACTTGGTAGAAGAGACTAGTCTCTCTGTCAGGGATTTGATATTCCCAATGTTCTTGGTGGATGGTGTGAAAAAGAAAGTAGCTATTGATTCCATGCCAGGGATATATAGACACTCTCTAGATACCATGCTTTCCGAGATAGAGTCTTGTATGAAGCTGGGTATACAGGCGTTTGATGTGTTTCCGGCTTATCCAGATAGTTTGAAAGACACTATTGCATCAGAGAGCTATAATCCAGAAACTTTCTACCTAAAGGCGCTTCGCGAAATCAAAAAGGAGTTCCCTGAGGTTTGTCTGATGTCTGATGTAGCTATGGATCCTTACAGTAGCGATGGCCATGATGGTTTGGTGAAAGGCGGCAAAATCATCAACGATGATACCTTGGAGATTTTGGCAAGGATGTCATTAGCTCAGGCTGATGCTGGAGTAGATATCATTGGTCCTTCAGATATGATGGATGGGCGAGTGGGTTACATACGCGAGTTGCTGGATGAAAGTGGTTTTACTGATACTTCTATAATGTCGTATACAGCGAAGTATGCAAGTGCCTTCTATGGACCTTTCCGTGATGCATTGGATTCTGCACCTAAATTTGGAGACAAAAAGACGTATCAGATGAATCCTGCTAATTCTCAAGAAGCTTTGATCGAAGGAGATTTGGATACGGAGGAGGGAGCAGATTTTCTAATGGTGAAGCCAGCCCTTTCCTATTTGGATATTATAAAGTTGTTAAATGACAACTTCCCCTTGCCAATAGCTGCATATAATGTGTCAGGAGAATATAGTATGGTGAAGGCTTCTGCGGGAAGAGGATGGATTGACAATGACCGAGCAATGCTTGAAATCTTATTGAGTATTAAACGGGCTGGAGCGAAGGTGATTCTTACATACTTTGCCAAAGAATATGCAAGTTTGGTGAGATAGTCCTATTGGTTTTACGTATTAAGTAAAAAACCGGTATTGTCCGGTTTTTTTATGCCTATTGGTCAGAATTTGATTCATTTTATTCTAATTCTGACTATTTTTTTGAATGTCGGGTAAAATAAATATCATTTTTTTGAATTTTTATATTTTTCATAAAAGGCAACTGTTTGGTTGAAATCTTGTTTTTTCTCTTTTTCAAGAATATTGTTCCAAATCCATCTATTTTTTTTTAGGAATGTTCTGAATCGCTCAATTAGCAATCGGTTTCGTAAAATATTATAGATATTGGCCGAATAATATTTTCTTTATAGTTTGGTTCAAAAAACACCTTCTTTTTGTTAATTCTTTACATAAAATGTAAAAAATGGATAAAAATTGACATCAAAAAACACTTTTGGATATCTATTTTGTAATAATGGATTTGTTTTTTTAGTAATAATATAATTACATTCGATTATATATTAGTCACACAAACCTATCGTAAATTCTGAAAAACGTTTAAAAACTATATCTAACCTATGAACTATTTCGTAACTCTGTTGGCCCAAGATGCGGCCGCGACAATGGACTTGTCAGCTGAGATTTCACAGAATCTCTTTACCACAAACAATGTTTGGATGATGCTTTCCACAGCCTTGGTGTTTATTATGCACTTAGGGTTTGCGGGAGTGGAAGCTGGATTTGGCCAGGCCAAAAACACAGTAAACATTTTATTTAAAAATACGATTACCCCTATTATCGGAATTTTGTCCTACGCTTTTGTTGGGTTTTACCTGATGTATCCTGGTTTTGAAACTCCAGGCTGGTTGAGTTTTGATTTTGCTGGCTGGAATATGTTTTGGTTTTCGCCTGCAGATGCTGACGTGACAGTAGGGTATGCTGATGGCGGTTATACTTACTGGACTGATTTCCTGTTTCAGGCTATGTTTGCAGCTACCGCAGCTACGATTGTATCTGGTGCCATCGCTGAGCGAGTGAAATTGTGGGCTTATCTAGCGTTTACTTTAATATATGTAGGTATTGTTTATCCAATAATCGGAAGCTGGAAATGGGGCGGTGGAGCATTAGATGCTATGGGATTCTATGACTTTGCTGGAAGTACCTTGGTTCACTCTGTTGGTGGATGGGGAGCTCTTGCGGGTGTGATTTTGGTCGGCCCAAGAATTGGTAAATATGTAAACGGAAAAACTGTCGATAAGCCAGGTTCAAGTGTTCCACTTGCAGTAATAGGTGTATTCTTACTTTGGTTAGGATGGTTTGGTTTTAATGGAGGTTCTGTTCTTTCCGCGGATCCTGCATTAGTATCCTTTGTATTAGTTACTACTTGTCTTGCTGCATGTGCTGGTGGGATTGGTGGCTTTCTTGCCGGAAATATAGTTTTTAAGAGACTAGATCTAGGTATGATCCTTAATGGTATACTAGCGGGTCTTGTCGGTATCACTGCTGGCGCTGATGTTATTAATCCAGCCTCAGCAGTATTGGTAGGCTTTATAGCTGGGATATTAGTAGTGTATTCAGCTGTATTACTTGATAAGCTTAAGCTTGATGATGTCGTTGGTGCTGTATCTGTTCACTTGACTTGTGGAATATGGGGTACTCTAGCGGTTGGTATTTTTTCAACAAATCCTGAGCACACCTTCTTAACTCAGTTGGCTGGTGTAGCAATTTGTGGAGTAGCGGCATTCTCTGCAGCCTTCTTTATATTCTTTGTTCTTAAAAAGACAATGGGAATTCGTGTATCAGAAGAGCATGAGCGTAACGGATTGGATTCTCACGAACATGGTATCAGAGGTTATACTATTGTTTACGACGAATAGTCAATCCCATTACCGCCAAAGAGTTGAGTATACTCATTCTTTGGCGGCATTAATACACTAATTATTATTTATAAACCTATACCTATTAAAAACATGAAAAAAATTCAACTACTAATAGTAGCCTTATTGATTATCGGCTCTACAAATTCATTTGCTCAAGAAGTAATTATTATTGAAGAGGAAGAGGAAACTTCAAAATTCAGTTTCTCTGGCTCGGTTGACGCATATTTCCGAACCAATTTTAACGCACCTAGTAAAGGTGAAAATGCGCTGGCTCCAGCATCTTCCTTTGCTAACCTAAATGGCTTTTCTTTGGGTATGGCAAATATCATTGCCTCTTATGAAGGTAAAAAAGTAGGTGCGGTTGCTGATTTGGTTTTCGGACCTAGAGGTGAAGATGCTGTTTTTGGATCTCCATTGTATGGTGGGGGTACTGGTGCTGGAAGTTCTCAAATCGTTAACCAATTGTATGTTTACTGGAATGTAAGTGATGCGGTTACTTTGACTTTTGGTAATTTCAATACCTTCCTTGGTTACGAGGTTATATCTCCAACTGGTAATTTTAATTACTCTACTTCTTACATGTTCTCTTACGGACCATTCTCCCATACTGGTTTGAAGGCGGATTTTGCTCTTTCTGACAACTGGTCTTTGATGGCAGCAGTAATGAATCCTACGGATATGACAGAATTCAATATGGCGGGTACTTATACCTTAGGAGCGCAATTGGGGTATTCAACTGATGCGAGCAGCACTTATTTGAACTTCGTTTATGGTGATCAGGATGGAAAACTTGATATGGATAACGGAAGCTTAGTACCTGGTCAAACTTCAATGGGAAGCACGTTTCAAGTGGATTTGACCACTGGATTTGATTTGACGGAGTCTTTGTTCTTAGGTATTAATACTACATATAATACTACATCTGCTGGTGAAATGTACAGCGGGTCATCTGTTAGTGATGAATCAGGAGATGGCTCTGGATTCTATGGTTTTGCAGGATATCTTCAGGCAGCTACTTCAGAAAATTTTTCACTTGGTCTTAGAGGGGAATACTTCAGTGTTTTCAACGGTGGTCTAGATGGTGTAGTTGGTCTTGATGGCAATGGAGATGGTAATGTGTTTGCACTTACTCTTTCTGGAAATGCAAAAATTGGAAACAATCTAACCTTGATTCCTGAATTGAGATTAGATAGTATGAGCGAGGACAATTTGTTCTACGATACTAAGTTAGCTCCAAGCAAAAGCCTAGCTTCATTCGTTCTTGCAGCGGTGTTTGCATTCTAAAATATAAACAGGGTCTATTGTTAATAATAAAAGCCGGGATGAATTTCATCTCGGTTTTTTCTTTTTTAGGGACTTTGGTCTAAAAGTGGGGTTTTTTGAAGTCATGTTCTATCAATATGTACATTTGGAGTCTGATTTTTGGTTTATTTTTAAACTATAAAAAGTGATAATTATTAAAATTTATAAAATATAATTTTATTTTTTATCAAAAAAGATCTATAAAAAACTGATTTGCTGTAACTTTTTTAATCTTCCGAAGTATAGTTTAGTGAGAGTAACTTAAACTATACTTGTTATGAAAAGATCGGTATTGTTCATCACGATAATGATGGTATCGGTACTGGGCTATTCCCAGACTACCTTAAAAGGTCCAAAGGCAAAAAATGCAACTGCTAGCGAACTCGCTGCCAATTCCTCACCTTTAACATTTAGCCCAGTGCCAAATAATCTCAAAGGGCCAAAGCGCAAAAACCAAAAGGTTTGGAAGCAGTCAAAGAGCTATCGTAAGGCTATGCATATCCGAAAAGAGGAGGAGATACTCAAGGGGCCTAAAGCTAAAAATAGAAAAGTATGGAAAGATTAAAATATTAAATCCTGAAAGAGATTTAACGCAAGAAATGAGAAAAGCTCGGATAGTTCCGAGCTTTTCTCATTTATAAGTCTTGTTCTCTTTCGAGCATTAATATAGCTGCCTGTGAGACGATAAAATATTTCTGAGTTTCATATACTATCTCGTGTGCTCCAGATAATAAAAAGATGGCTAAGTCACCCTCTTTCGCCTGCAGAGGTACATATCTTACCTGATCGTCTTTGTCCATCCAAGGCTCTTGGTTTTCAGTGGGCATTGGGATTGGGTATCCCGGCCCAGCTTTAATAATATAACCTTGCTGTACTTTCTCTTTTTCCTGAACTCCGGGCGGTAAGTATAAACCTGAACCAGTTTTGTCATTCGGCTTTTTCAAGCGTATTAAAACTCGGTCGCCTACCACGATGAGCTTTTTCAGTTTATTGTCAGCAGTTAGTTGCATTTCTTGAGATTTTCAAAACCAATAGTATAGAATTAAGATTCGTATGATATTCTAATTCTATTATTTAGGTGTTAAACAAAGAACGGCATCTGTATCGCTACAGATGCCGTTTATGTTGCTTTAATTTAAGCTTATTTTTTTTCTTCGCTTACCTCTTCATAATCCACATCAGAAACACCATCTCCGCTAGTTCCAGAATCTGTGCCTGATTCAGGTCCAGCTTGTGCTCCTTCTGCTCCAGCAGCGTTGTACATTTCTGTAGAAGCAGCTTCCCATGCTTTGTTCAATCCTTCCATTGCGGAATCAATTCCTTCAAGGTTTTGAGATTGATGAGCTGTTTTAAGCGTTTCAAGTGCTTCTGCGATTGCAGTTTTGTTTCCTTCGGAAAGTTTGTCTCCGTATTCTTTCAACTGCTTCTCAGTTTGGAATACCAAGCTATCCGCCTGATTCATCTTGTCGATTTTCTCTTTTTCAGCTTTGTCACTCACAGCATTTGCTTCAGCTTCAGCTTTCATTCTGTCGATTTCTTCCTGAGAAAGTCCTGAAGAAGCTTCGATTTTGATCTTCTGCTCTTTGCCAGTTCCCTTGTCTTTTGCAGATACATTTAGGATACCGTTAGCATCGATATCGAAAGTCACTTCGATTTGAGGAACGCCTCTTTGTGCTGGCGGGATGTCAGAAAGCTGGAATCTACCGATGCTTCTGTTATCCTTAGCCATAGGACGCTCACCTTGTAGTACGTGGATATCCACGGCAGGCTGATTGTCCGAAGCAGTAGAGAATGTTTCAGATTTCTTAGTAGGAATAGTAGTGTTAGACTCGATCAATTTGGTCAATACTCCACCCATTGTTTCGATGCCTAGAGAAAGAGGAGTCACATCCAAAAGAAGGACATCTTTCACTTCACCTGTCAATACACCACCTTGGATCGCAGCACCGATTGCTACTACTTCATCAGGGTTTACACCTTTAGAAGGTTTTTTACCAAAGAATTTCTCAACTTCTTCCTGGATTTTAGGTATTCTAGTAGAACCACCTACCAAGATTACTTCGTCAATATCTGAAGGAGTCATGCCTGCGTCAGCCAAAGCTTTCTTACATGGTTCCATAGATCTTTTAACAAGATCTTCAGTAAGTTGCTCAAACTTCGATCTGCTCAAAGTTCTCACCAAGTGCTTAGGACCTGTTTGAGTTGCAGTGATATAAGGCAAGTTGATCTCTGTAGATGCAGAGCTTGAAAGCTCAATTTTAGCTTTTTCAGAAGCTTCTTTCAATCTCTGAAGCGCCATTGGATCAAGTCTAAGATCGATTTGCTCTTCAGACATAAACTCTTCAGCTAGCCAGTTCATCACCACCTGATCAAAGTCATCACCACCCAAGTGAACGTCACCGTTGGTAGATTTCACTTCGAAAATACCGTCTCCAAGTTCTAGAACTGAAATATCAAATGTACCACCACCAAGGTCATACACTGCGATTTTCATGTCCTTATGCTTTTTGTCCATCCCGTATGCCAAAGCCGCAGCAGTTGGTTCGTTGATGATACGCTTCACTTCTAGACCAGCGATCTGTCCAGCTTCTTTAGTAGCCTGACGCTCGGAATCATTGAAGTATGCAGGCACAGTAATTACTGCTTCAGTAACTGTTTGTCCCAAGAAATCTTCTGCCGTTGTCTTCATTTTCTGAAGAATCATTGCAGAAAGCTCTTGTGGAGTATATGATCTGTCACCAATTTTCACTGTAATAGTGTCGTTGGGTCCTTTTTCTACTTTGTATGAGGCATGTTTTTTCTCTGCAGAAACTTCAGAGAATTTTTTACCCATGAATCTTTTAACAGAAGAAATAGTGTTTTGCGGGTTGGTTATCGCTTGACGCTTAGCAGGATCACCTACTTTACGCTCACCGTTTCCGTTGTCAAGGAAAGCCACAATAGAAGGTGTGGTTCTTCTTCCCTCACTGTTTTGAATGACTACAGGTTCGTTACCTTCCATTACTGCTACGCAGGAGTTGGTTGTTCCTAAGTCAATGCCGATGATTTTTCCCATGATTATATAATTTTAAGTTGTTTCGAATTGATACTACTCCCCTTCTTCAATGGATGTGCCATCTGGGAAATTTGGTGGTTTTGTGTCAGATTGGCAGTTGTATTGACATGAGTTGGATCAAATACCTACTGATTTGTCATTTATCTATTCTGATAAAATCTCCAAACTGGCAGTTTATAAGAAAAAAGTATCTGCCATTGCAACCAATAGGCTGACTTCTGCATCTATTAAGTAGAATGAAACTTTTTTTGAAACGAAATATGAAAGAACGATGCAGATGGAGCCTGGCAATTTTGCTAGGAATGGGAGTATTGACTGCCAATCGAGAGTTGGAAATAGTGTCATCGATGTGGGAATATCTGAAAGGAATTATTTCGGCAATGGCAATTTTTTTTCTATGATATAAGAATTTCGGTTACGGGGGCTTATTTTTAACTCATGCCTGATTCTCTAATAATTCAAGATTTATACATTTATCCAATAAAATCTCTGGGAGGCATACGTCTCACTGAAGCAAAAGTGGAGGAAAGGGGATTTGAATATGATCGCCGTTGGATGCTGATTGATGAAAATGGTCAGTTTATATCCCAGCGAACTTTCCCGAATATGGCTTTGCTACGAGTGGAGATAGGAACGGATTCTCTTTCTGTCTATCATATTTCTAATCCAAGTGAGTTAATACTCATCTCTTTTACCGAGGAAGGGGAGGAGGTCTCTTCTGTGACAGTATGGGATGATGATATGCCAGCTCGATTAGTAAATTCTCAAATCGATGAGTGGTTTAGTAATGCGCTTGGCATGAAGGTTCGATTGGTGAAAATGCCCTTGTCGACAGAACGTAAAGTAGATCCTAAATATGCCCTAAATGGAGAGTCAGTAAGTTTCGCTGATGGAATGCCTTATCTGCTTATCGGGCAGGAATCCTTGGCTGACTTAAATGAAAAATTAGAAATCCCAGTTCCTATGAATCGCTTCAGGCCAAATATTGTCTTTTCTGGTGGAAAAGCTTTTGCTGAGGATTCTTGGAGCGAAATACAAATTGGTGAAGTTGATTTTCAGGTAGTTAAACCCTGCGCTCGCTGTGTGATGACTACCGTGGATCAAGATACTGGTACCAAAGCTGCAGAGCCCCTCAAGACTTTGGCTACTTATAGGAAGGTAGGAAAAAAAGTGCTTTTTGGACAAAACGTTATTGCTTTGTCAAGCGGAATCATCAAAGTCGGAGACAAGCTTAAGTTGCGGTAATTCCGAATAAACATCCAACAAAGAAGCTTGTATAGATTGGTTTTAAAAAGAAAATCCTGCTTCTAGAGAAGCAGGATAACTCTGTGGACTCCACGAAAAACTCCGTGTTCACCGCGGTTAATCTATTTGAAATCTTTTACAGTCTGTATAAAGATTTTGACCATTTCAGGATTAATATCTGGATAAACCCCGTGGCCAAGATTGGCAATGTGTCTCGTGCCTTTGAATTGCTCCATCATTGTGATGGTAGCCTCTCGCACTTGGTCCGCAGTGCCATAAAGTGCCGCAGGGTCTAGGTTGCCTTGCAGCGTTTTTTCAGGGCCGATGAGTTTCCTAGATTCGGCAATGCCCATATTCCAGTCCAAACCGATTGTCTCGCAATTCAATTTCCCCATTTCCTCCCGGGCGAAGAATGCTCCTTTAGCAAAGACAGTTTTTGGTACTGTAGTAATTGCATCACATATCTGAGCGATATAGGGCATAGAGAATTCGGCGTATTGCTTTGGCCCAAGAATTCCTGCCCAACTATCGAAGATTTGCACTAATTGTGCACCGGCTTCGATCTGAGCTTTTAGGTAATTGATTGTGCTATCAGTGATCATCTGAAGCAGTTTATGAGAAAATGCTGGTTGAGTATACAGCATCTCTCTGGCAGCTGAGAATGTTTTGCTACCATGACCTTCCACCATATAAGAGAAGATAGTCCAAGGTGCGCCCGCAAAACCGATCAAAGGTACACGTCCATCTAATGCTTTCTTGGTGATGCTAATCGCATCAGTTACATACTGTAGTTCTGATCCGTCAGAAACGTGAAGCTTCTTGAGATCGGCTTCAGATCTTACTGTTTGAGGGAATAATGGGCCTCTTTTTTCTACCATTTCATAAGGCAGCCCCATCGCCTCAGGAATCACTAATATGTCTGAAAAAATTATCGCAGCATCTACGCCTAATAAATCCACAGGTTGGATGGTAACTTCAGCGGCTAGTTCAGGAGTCTGAGCAAGCTCAATGAATCCACTTACACTGTCTCGTACTTTTCTATATTCAGGCAAAATTCTTCCAGCTTGGCGCATCAGCCAAACAGGAGTTCTTTCTGTAGTTTCGCCTTTAGCGGCTCGAAGTAGGAGGTCGTTTTTCAAATGCATGGTGCAAAGATAAGCGCCAAATTATTTTTGGCAGGTAAAATAACTACATAAAAAAGCTGGACCTATGTAAGACATCGATCCAGCTTGTGGTAATCAGTTGGTTTAGACTAATATTTTCTGAGAATTATTTTAATTCTATTCGCTTAAAGTCCTCGTCTGTCAATCCTAGAAGTTTGGTGACAGCATCGTAATCAGTTAAATCAATTCTAGCATTAGTGGAAGCAAAATCTCCAGGAAGAACAACTACACGGAAAACCTGATTATCTGTCCAATCTGCACTGAGTGTACTCAGGTCTAAATTTCCATCTAAGAATATGCTGAAATCACTACTAGTGAAATCGTAATTATACACTAAGATGCCTCCTTCTTGAAAATATGCAGTTTGAGGCATTGCTCTCCAAATAGGAGTTTCACCATCAACTTCCCACAGGACAAATGACAGCACTACGTCGCTGTCAACAATAACAGGATCGAATTGAAAGATTTCGCTATAGTTATTGGCAGCATTGAAATCTACCTCCACTTCAAAAACTTCGGATACTATATTTATCCCAGGTTCACCTTCAGGTCCCTGTACTCCCTGAGGCCCTTCAGGTCCTTCGCAAGCTTGGAATACTACCAGCCCAAAAAGAGCTAAAATTAATGTGTTGATATTTTTCATAGGAGTAGTTTGTTAAGGTTAGTAAGATGTTTTCACGAATTGTGCCATTAAATGGTTGGTTAAAAATCCTTAACAATTTTTCACTTGATTGGCGCGATGACCTGAATTTCGTTTTTAGAGATGATTTTGTCTATATAAACGCCACTAAGCTCCAACTTATTCTCTTTAGCATATTCCGACAATTTTTCCTTCACAGTCTCTGGACTAGGCATTACCCATTTATTACTTTGGATTTTTGCAAGCAAGTAACTGTCATTTTCGAAGGATCGAAATTCAAGATCATCTATTGGTAGAATTTGATTAATTCCTACAAAAACAATCATAGTGTCAAGTTTACCGGCGGGCTCCACCTCATAGATAGTGTGAAGATGACTTCCTGGATGAAGCACTTTTTGAGACTCCATTTTATTAAAAATCTCACCCAGTTCTTCATTTGCTGGAGTACCTCTATATGTTAATCCTGCAAGATTCTCTGGCTTGTTCTCTATAAGCTGAATTTCGATAGGCGCATTTCCTCCTAATTTCTTGAAGCTCCAAAACCCTACAATTACCAGAATTGATAAGACCCCAATGGCCAATATGAATTTTTTCTTCATTCTTAGAAAAGATAACGAACACCTACGCCGCCCTGTGCCTTCATGTGTCCGATACGATCAATCAACTCCAAAAAGAATCCGGCTTCTCCAAAAATAGAGATAGGCACATCGTCAAAATAATACTCTGCACCCACAAATACCTCTGGACCAAAATCTACGTTAGTCCTGTTTTCAACCCTTATGGCTGAGCCAGTTCCCGTTTGTCCATCCGTATAGCTATAAGATACTTTGGTTGTTCTCAGTTGTACACCAACTCCTCCATATCCAAGTAGGTATCCCTCGGTGATTCCGAAAACGTCAGTGATGTCCTCGTGGTAAGCAGAGCGCACATTGAAAGAGACTCCTTTTTTTGCACTATGGGAAATGTAGAATGCGTTGGATTGAGGGAGGTTGGTTTCAAAATCTCTTTGATAATAACTCGCTCCATTTATACCGGCGCTACCGATCATTCCTTCGATAGAAATGTACTCCGAGATGAAATCTTTGTAGGTAATTGAAAGGGGCTCCCCGAGGCGGATACCGACTCCTCTTTCTTGTGCAAAACTGACGAATGGCAACAATACCAATAGGGTAATTAATCTGTATTTCACTTGATACATGGTTTTTATAATAGAAGTCAAAAATCAGGCTAGATAGCCATAGTCTTAAGTTGCATCTGATGCAATTGGGTGTAGTATCCGCCTAATTCCAGTAAATAATCATGCGTGCCTGTCTCTACGATTTCTCCTTTATTGAGAACAATAATTTTATCTGCTTTTTGAATAGTAGATAGTCTATGCGCAATTACGATGGACGTTCTTCCTGTCATCATCGTTTCAATTGATTCCTGTATCAATTCCTCCGTTTCTGTATCCACAGATGAGGTAGCCTCGTCCAGAATGATGATTTCAGGATTGTAAACCATCGCTCTGACAAAAGAGATTAATTGTCGCTGACCTACAGAAAGTGTAGCGCCACGCTCCATTACATTGTAATCAAGCCCACCAGGTAGTCTTTCTATAAATATTTTTGCGCCAGCAAGCTCCGCAGCATACATCACCTGTTCGCGGGTGATGTTTGGATTACCTAACGTGATGTTGTAGAAAATTGTATTGGAAAAAAGGAAAACATCCTGAAGAACAACGCCAATATGCTTCCGCAACGTGTCTAATTCAAATTCCCGGATATCATGTCCGTCTATGGAAATATGACCTTTATTGATCTCGTAAAACCTGGAAATCAGATTGATGATGGAAGATTTACCAGCTCCTGTTGCACCTACCAGCGCCACTGTCTGACCGGATTCTACTTCGAAGCTGATATCTTTCAGTACATAGTCTTCGTCCACATACGCAAACCACACATTTTCAAGCTTGATATTTCCGCTTACTTTTTCAGGTTTATAGTCACCTTCATTCGCGATATGCTCCCTGCTTTCAAGTAATTTGAAAATACGGGAAGAACTCACCACCCCCATCTGTAATGTATTGAAACGGTCAGCAATCATCCGGATAGGTCTGAAGAAAAGCTGCAAATACATGATGAAAGAAATCAAAACACCGATTTCAATATCCATTCCCAATACACCTACAGCTCCGTACCAAACTACTAAGCCAATTCCTATTGCCTGGATGATTTCAGCTACTGGGAAGTAAATGGAATAATAAAGAACAGATCGAATGTGTGCTCTTCTGTGCTCCTTGTTTATTTCTTTAAACTTCTCAAACTCCCGATCTTCCCTATTGAAAATCTGCACGATGTTCATTCCCGTGATATGTTCCTGAAGAAAAGAATTCAGGTTAGAAACGGCATTTCTTACATCATTGAAGGTGATCTTGATTTTCTCCTTGAATACATAAGTAGAAATAATCATCAGAGGCAAGGTGCATAAGCTCACTAGCGTAAGTTTCCAGTCAATGTAAAACATGACGCCAAGGATAGTGACCAACTGTAAAAGATCTCCGACAATCGCAGCCAATCCTTCAGAGAATACGTCAGCAAGGGTTTCTATATCGGAAATATTACGGGTAACCAATCTTCCGATTGGGGTATTGTCAAAGAATTTTAGGCGGAGCTTGAGCAGATGCTTATACAACTTTACTCGGATGTCTCGGATAATTACCTGACCAATCCATCCTGAATAATAGGTGTGCGCCCACTGCACCAATGCTTGAATAATCATCAGTCCTACAAGCAAATAAATAATGCGTAAAAGACCTGCGGCGTCACCCACGGCTACATAATCATCTATTGCTATCTGTATAAAATATGGCCGGGTTGGTGCCAAAATAGCAAGCGCTATGGTAAGAAAGATCAGAAAATAGAACTGAGGTTTGTATGGCTTTACAAAACCGTAGAGCTGCTTGAGTACTTTCGAATCGACGATTTCGCCGGATGATGTTTTTTCTTGTTCTAGGCTCAAGGTAAACTAGTCTAAATAAATGTCTTCTGAATATTCAACTCGGCTGAAAAACAAGCCACTTGCGGGGGCTGATTTCCCTGCATTTTCTCGATTTCGTGATTCTATAATTTGGTGCAAATCTTCAGGTTCTCTTTTTCCAAGTCCAATGGAAACAAGTGTCCCAACAATTGCCCTTACCATTCCACGCAAAAATCGGTTTGCAGTTATATGAAATTGCAATTCACCGTCTTTTTGTTCCCAATGAGCTGATTTTATTTCACAGCGAAAATGTTTTACCGCCGTATGTATTTTGCTGAAGCACTCAAAATCATTGTATTCCAACAGGATACGGGCCGCCTCATTCATTCTATCTATATCTGGATTGAAGTAATGTCTCCACACATAGTCTTCTATAAAAGGACTTTTTTGCAAAATCATTCTATACACGTAAGATCTGTTCTTTGCACTGAATCTAGCATGTGCGTTAGCCTTGACTTCTCGAATAGAATTAATCGAAATGTCTTTGGGCAAAATGCCATTAATCGCACGTAGAAATTTTTCTCTATCAATATCCTGATCCGTCTCAAAATGGCAAACTTGCGAATAGGCATGCACCCCTGTGTCAGTACGGCCGCTACCCATTACAGAGATTGGATTTCTGAAATAGGTAGAAAGTCCAGTTTCCAAGGCTTCCTGAACTGTAAATGCATTTTCTTGGATTTGCCAGCCATGATAGCGTGTGCCTTTGTAGCTTACGTCCAGGAAATATCTTTTGCTCTCACTCATACGGCTGCAAAGATACTATTCCCAATCAAATCACGGCGAGAAACCTGCTTTCCTTGTTAATGAAGTCATAAGACCTTTTCTTTGCCAAAAAATCAGAAAGAAATGATCCAGCGCTTACAATCAATTTTCCTTTTCCTAGTGGCAGTGGCCATGGGGTTAACTTTGGGTTTAGACCTGTGGGTACAAGAAGTAGCAGATTCCGGTGAAATCTGGAAACTCAATGCTTTATTCATGAACCAGCTAGATGCTTCAGGTGAAGTGCTTCAGTCTTCTTCCAATTGGTACGTTGCGGCTTTGGCCTCATTTGTAGGCCTTATGGCTATTATTTCGATCTTCCAATATAGAAACCTTGGCAGACAGATGATGCTAAATATGGTTAACTCCCTTTTGATGGTTGCCCTTGTTGCAATTGTTTTTTTGACCACAAGTGGAGTGAACTCAGAAATCTCCGCAGCAGACAATGGTACGTATGAAATTGGTTTTTGGGCAATTTTGGCTGCTATGGTCTTTAATATGCTAGCCAATCGCTTCATCAGAAAAGATGTGGCTTTACTTAAATCTGTGGACAGAATCAGGTAGGATAGAATTTAGACATAAGAATCAAGACATTAGATTTACGTCATTGCGAGCGACGAAGGAGCGAAGCAATCTCAAAGAAACATAAAACCAAAAAAGCCAGCAAATCGCTGGCTTTTTTGGTTTGTTAACCTATTTCATTTTTAAGCTTGCTTTCACTTTTTTGATCGTCATCTCAGCAATGAAGTAGCTTCGCTGACCTGTCGCCTTTGAGGACGTTTGATATCAGGTTGGTGTTTAGCTTTTGATTGTTCATAAATGTGCTTCTGCCTTAAAGAGTCGCTCCATGAGCAAAAGGTTGGAATGGCTACCAAATTTTTTAACATAGACTTCAGGGCATTTTACAAAAACTTTTCTGGCTCAAGGAAATATTGGTAATTTTAAGCTCAGGCTTTTGCATGTATTAACAATCAATTTATGAAATCGAGCCTTCCTTAGGCAGACAGGCATGACTCAGTTGACACCAAGGAGGATGATCATCAACCATGCGAGATTCTCCCGAATTAAGTTCGGGACAGGCTATGAGACCAAAAAAAATCAAATTATAATCACATGAAACTCGAAACACTCGCTATCCACGGAGGAAATATTATCTCTGATTCCGAAAAGCCAGTTGTCCAGCCAATCACGCTGAGCACCACTTTTATTCATCAGCCTGAGTCGATGATCTATGCCCGGGCAAATAATCCGAATCGTCATGCTTTGGAGCAATTGTTGGCAGGTCTGGAGAAAGGTGCGGATGCTGCTGCATTCTCTTCTGGAAATGCTGCAGGAGTTTCTGTGTTCCAGGCGCTAGAACCGGGTTCGCATTTGATCGCTCCAGATGACATGTATCATGGCTTGAAGAATGCGATTCTTTCGATTTTCAAAGGAGTTCTTGAAGCCACTTTTGTGGATATGACAAATCTGGAGAATGTGGAAAAAGCATTCCAGTCTAACACGAAGTTGGTTTGGGTAGAAACGCCTTCAAATCCCTTACTGAAAATCACAGACATTCGTGCAGTTGCGAAACTGGCAAAAGCTAAGGGAGCAATGGTAGCTTGTGATAACACCTTTGCTACTCCAGTTTTTCAAAATCCTATTGATCTAGGGGTTGATATCGTGATGCATTCCAGTACCAAGTATTTTGGTGGACATTCGGATATTTTGGGAGGAGCTTTGATTACCAAAGAGGCCGATGCGTTTTGGGCAAAAGTGAAAAATGTCCAGATCGGTGGAGGTGCTGTGCCATCGCCGATGGATTGTTATTACCTATGCAGAAGCATCAAAACTTTACCTTATCGTATGAAAGGTCACGCAGAGCATGCGATGGTGCTGGCGAATTTCCTTTCAAATCACTCAGCTGTTGAAAAGGTTTATTATCCAGGTTTGAAAGCTCATCCGGGTCATGAAATAGCTGCAAGTCAGATGACTGGTTTTGGAGGAGTTGTTTCATTTCAGGTAAAAGGAGGCGCAGAAGTAGCCGATCGAGTGATATCCAAACTCATGTATTTTACCAATGCGACTAGCCTTGGAGGAGTAGAGAGTTTGATTGAGCGAAGAGCTGCTTCGGAAGGACCAGATACGTTGACTCCACAGAATCTAATCCGAGTTTCGGTTGGTTTGGAGCATTTGGATGACTTACTCGAGGACATGGAAAATGCCTTAGTTTAAATCATTTTAGATCCCAATCGTCTATTGCTTTTCTATGAACTGAGCCAGGTACAGTTCCGATAAATTCAATATTTACACCATCCATGTCTTTGGTGGTTCCTATGTGGATTCCTGTCAACGTGCTGATTCTTGGACCATTGATGTCCAGACCCAAATCTCGAAGATGGTCTAGTAAAGATTCCGTACCACTAGTTTCCAAACCGAAATGCTCAAGGCCAGCAGGTCTGTTTGCTGTCGCAGGTACAAGTTCTATAAAGGTGCTTTTACTCACTTGGAAATAGGAAAACGCAGGATTTCCCTTGTCATCTTTGTATTCAATAGCCAATGGAAAACCTAAGGTGTCCCTATAATAACTGACTGATTTCTCAAAATTCTCCGCCACAATGGCGATATGATTGATGCCGAGGATTCCCCCTTTCTCATCCGCGTGTAGCTTTGTTCCCACAGCGATCCCTGCCGTTAAACCAATTGCAAGAAAGAGAACTGCGCTGAGTAATTTTGGTAGGGATAATTTCATGATCGGCGATTTCGGGTTTGATTAGCAGTGGAATATAAAAAAATGAAATCAGAAACTGCCTATTCCTTTCACCATCATCTCAGTTTATAACGGGTGATGTTAGAAGGGCTAAAATGAAAAATGGCGGAATAGAAGTTAATCTATTCCGCCATCTTTTTATGATTTACCGTTTATTGGTACCAGTTTCTAAGACGTACATCCACATTTGGCGCTGCCTCATTTACCAAATTTTTGAATTTTTCCACATCGCTCAACCCATTCGTTCCTCTGTAATGGTATGGATATACAATAGTAGGCTTGAATTCAGAAACAGCACTTGCTGCCTGATCCACATCCATAGTATAAGGGAGATTCATACAAACAAAAGCGACATCAATGTTCTTCAATGCTCTCATTTCGGGAATGTCCTCTGTATCTCCAGAGATGTAAAACTGTTTCCCGCCCAGATGAATTATGTATCCATTTCCGCGACCTTTTGTGTGTGGAGATTCAGAACTTTCTGGAAGATTATACATGGCAAGTGCCTCAATCTTAATTCCATTGACAGCTTTAGACTGGCCATTACTCATAATGACTACGTTTTTCCCAGTTCCTTGGGTAAGCTGGTCGGCTACTGCTTGTGGTGCTATGATAGTTGCGTCAGCAAGATCCAGACCATCAAGTGTTTCTTGGTTGAGATGATCTCCGTGAATGTCCGTGATCAGTACCAAGGTTGGCTTCTTCTGTCCTTCAAAAGCAGCTGCACCTCCATAGGGATCCACGTAAATAACTTGGCTGTCATGCTCTAGTACTAAAGTGCCATGCGTGATTGGATTGATCGTTACATCTCCTTTTTTAGCAGGAATCATATCCTGCGAAAATGCTCCAAAGGAGATAAATAGAAGGAGTAAAGTGAGATATTTCATAGTTCTAAGTTGATTTTTTGAAAATTGACTAAATGCAATGGTAATGTAAGGTTTTGTACCATTATCCAAAATACCCGATTCCTTTTGCCATCAATCCGGCCAGGAGAGGGATAATGAATAATATCAGGAGTTCTAACCTCAGCAGCATAATAATTGTTTTTGGGATTTGAACAATTTCACCAGGGTCACCTTTCTGTTCTTGATGAAAAAGACAGTAGGGTAAATTGATAGTATACCGATAATGGCAAAAAGAGTGATTTTGATATGGAAGATGAAATTGTAGGTATAAAACTCGGTAGGTTTTCCATGTACACCCAACCACAGCGTAAGACCGACAGGCAAAAGGGTTAAGCACCCATTCCATAAACCTCGTCGATAGTAGCAATTTTTTTAATTTCTTTTCGGCTCAGTGCTTTTTTCAGCAAAAGATGCTCAGAAGCCAGGGAGCCAACAATCGCGAAAATGCTAGTAAAATGAAGGTATCGGAGGAGGATTTCGAGGGACATGGAAAATGTGTTTGTTATAGTGCCATACCTAACGGCACGGCGGGTCCACTATTATTTAAAATTCCACCCATAGTTTGTCCCTAACGGGACTTGTCTGAAATCACCAGATGTCTCATGGATGTATATAGTGTCAAAAATTTTTTGACCGAAGTTTCCATTTCTGACGGATAAAACACCAAAGCTGATTTCGTAAATGTTACTTTAAACTTCAAATTTCATCATTTTAAATTCTCACCCCGCCCAGCCTTCTCTATCCAAACTTCTATACTGTATCGCTTCCGCCAAATGCTCGACTTTGATCTCTTCAGATCCTGAGATGTCAGCTATAGTTCGGGCTACTTTCAATATTCTGTCGTAAGCACGAGCTGATAATCCCAATCGCTCCATGGCGGTTTTCAGAAGCATTTTTCCAGCTTCGTTGATCTGACAGATTTGCTTAGTGATATGCGATGGCATCATGGCATTGCAGAAGACTTCAGGATTGTCTTTAAACCGTTCTTTCTGACGTTCTCTGCCTTGGATCACACGCTCACGGATCTCTTTGCTGGATTCAGTTTTTCGGGTGGAGGTCATCTCATCAAACTTCACAGGAGTAACTTCCACATGCAGATCGATACGGTCTAAAAGAGGCCCTGAAACTTTGTTCAAATAGCGCTGTACGATTCCTGGACCGCAGACACATTCTTTCTCAGGATGATTATAATACCCGCAAGGGCATGGATTCATGCTGGCGATCAGCATAAAGTTCGCGGGAAATTCTACCGAAACTTTCGCTCTGGAAATCGTTACCCTTCGTTCTTCCAGCGGTTGACGCATAACTTCCAGTACTCCACGCTTGAATTCTGGTAATTCGTCTAGAAATAATACACCATTATGGGCAAGGGAAATCTCTCCTGGCTGAGGATTTCCTCCACCACCAACTAACGCCACATCGCTAATGGTGTGGTGAGGTGATCGAAAAGGGCGATTGGCAAGCAATGATCCGTTTTTGCCAAGTTTCCCTGCGACGGAATGAATCTTTGTCGTTTCCAGAGCTTCGACCAAAGTTAAAGGCGGAAGAATTGAAGGAAGTCGTTTGGCTAGCATGGTCTTACCCGCTCCTGGAGGTCCGATCATGATTACGTTATGCCCACCTGCGGCTGCAATTTCCAACGCCCGTTTGATGTTTTCCTGACCTTGCACATCTGCAAAATCAAACTCGATGTCGTCCAGCGAATGGTAGAAAATCTCTCGTGTATCGGTTACTAGCGGTACTATTTCCAATTCGCCTATCAAAAAGTCAGTGGCTTGTTGGATTGTTTCTACTGCTATGATGTCCAAGTTATTGACAATAGACGCTTCTTTAGCATTTTCTACAGGTAGAATAAAACCCTTGAATCCTTTCTTTCTTGCTTCAATGGCAATAGGCAAAACGCCTTTGATCGGTCTGAGATTACCATCTAGAGAAAGCTCTCCCATGATTACATAGTCGCCCAAAGTAGGGAACTCTACCTGCTCGGAAGCTTGCAAAATCCCCATGGCAATGGGTAAATCATATGCTGAGCCTTCCTTACGAATGTCTGCTGGGGCCAGATTAATTACTACTTTTTGGCGAGGCATTCTATAGCCAAAATATTTCAATGCACTCTCCACCCGTTGCTGAGATTCCTTCACAGCAGAATCGGGGAGGCCAACCATGAAGAAACTGGTGCCTTGTCCTACATTCACTTCTATCGTGATGATGTTTGCATCTACTCCAGATACTGCGCTTCCAAAAGTTTTCGCTACCATATGATATAAAAAAAGGAGACCTGATTGGCCTCCTCAATATACTAGTTTGACAAATTCAAAATATTACTTATCCATAATATTTTGTCTTGGAGGAAGGGTACTTTGATCCGTATCAGTTGGGATTGTAGGTTTTGTAGGCTGGCTAGTTGGAATTCTTGGATGCTCAAAATCGTAGATTTTAGCTTTCAAAGAATTTGCATCAATTTCCATTTTCTTAATAGTTGAAGCTAGACTAGCGTAGGCAGCGTAGCTGCTTCCCCAAGCTGCCAGAAAAAGGATAAAGCCAATCAGTATAATGGTCACCATGGAATCTGATGTGATTTCATCCATTCCAAAGATTCCTCCTAGAGTATCAAAAGCTATGAAGAAAATAAGAAAAGCACCAAAATAGACCAAAAGGGCTATTTGGAGGATTTGGTGAAGTTTTTTCATGGGTTTTAAAATTAAGTTTAACGAATATACTAAACCGACTGAATACTAGAAAGTTTCTGGTACAAGCCCTCAACTTGGCTCAAATCGGTATGAGTACCTCTTTGAACGATTTCTCCGCGTTCGATCACCAAGATTTCATCAGCGTGCTGAATCGTGCTCAATCTATGTGCGATTACAAGGGTTGTTCTATTACTCATTAATTTGGTTAGTGCTTCCTGTACCAAATGTTCTGATTCGGAATCCAAGGCGGAAGTCGCCTCATCGAGTATCAGAATTGGAGGGTTTTTCAGGACGGCTCTTGCGATACTTAAGCGCTGACGTTGACCACCAGAGAGCTTAGAACCTCGCTCTCCAATGCTGGTTTGATAGCCATCTTCCATTGTCTCAATAAATTCATGGGCGTTGGCAATTTTGGCGGCTTCCAACACTTGGGCTACTGTAGCTCCTTCTACTCCGAATGCGATGTTATTAAAAACGGTGTCGTTAAATAGGATGGACTCTTGAGTCACAATCCCCATTAGGCTACGCAAATCTTTTAGATTGAAATCTTTCAGATTATTGCCGTCGAGTAAAATTTCACCTTCGCTAGGGTCATAAAACCGTGGCACAAGATCAGCCAAGGTAGATTTTCCTCCACCTGAAGGTCCCACCAAAGCAATAGTTTTACCTCGATTTAGCGTAAAGCTGATATTCTTCAACACTAGTTGGTCTTCATAAGCAAAGTTTACCTTTTTGAATTCAACTGAATGTTCAAACGTATTGAGAACCGAAGGTGATGCCGGAGATTTAATTTGCGAAGGAGTATCTACAACAGTGAAAACCCGCTCCGCAGATGCGATTCCTCTCTGAATGCTGCTCACAGCTCTAGAGATTTCTTTGGCCGGATTCAGCACTTGTGTGAAAATAATGATGTAGGTAATGAAGTCCGAAGCTCCCAAATCTGAGTTGCCGCTAAGTACCATACTACCTCCGTAAACCAGAATTCCAGCGACTACGAATACACCTAAAAACTGTGAAATAGGAGAGGCTAGCTCATTCTTACGGGCCATGTTCACATTGACATCGGCATAGAAATCCGTTTCCCCATCAAACTTCTTTTTCATGAAGCCTTCTGCGTTGAAGGCTTTGATCACGCGCATTCCGCCTAGAGTTTCGTCCAGAATATTTACAATTCTGCCCAGAGATTCCTGACTTTGCACCGCTTTTTTCTTAAGTCTTCGTGTAATTCCGCCTATGATCGCTCCTGTGATCGGGATGATCAGAATGGTGAAAAGTGTCAACTTGGCAGACATAAAAAAGAGCACTGAGAAATATAGAATAATGGTCACAGGCTCACGAAAAACGACACGCAGAGACTGCACAATGGTGTTTTCTACCTCCTGCACATCATTGGTCATTTTTGACATGAGATCACCTTTTCGCTCATTGGAAAAGTAGCCAATGTGAAGCTTACTGACCTGCGAGAAAATGTCCATTCGCATCCGCTTGATAACCACTGCTCGCACTTTAGCTAAAACTACTCCTGATAAATAAGTGAAGAGGTTTGAAAGAAAAACTGAAATTACGATGATAATGCAGACGTAATACAATGAGCCCATTTTCCCATATTCTTCAGCGACTTGGAGGAAGTTGTAATTGAAGAGATGTGAAAAGTATTCTATGGAAAAGCTGAACTCAGGTTTCTCCGCATATTTCGCCAGAGACTCAGGATCTATCTGCTCAAAGATCACATCGAAAAGTGGCTTTAGGAGCGTGAAATTCAGTAGGCCAAAAACGATGGAAAGGAAGGCATAAATAATATAAGTAGGCACGAACTTCCCGTATGGCTTGGCATAAGAAAGAATTCGCAGATAGGTCTTCATAAACTAGTATTCATGGAATAATCACGCAAGTTACGCAAAAATGGCAGTGGAGGTTCCTTGTTAATAGTTGTAATCTGGTCGGATAAAGTTCCACCGGAAGGCTAATTGTAGGTATTGCTTGGTCTCTGGACTGTCTAGATCCTGTGCAGTTCTTCTACGGAAAGTATGGGATGCATCGATAAAGAAGTTGTGGCGAAGCATATAGCTAACATTAAGATTTGTCTGAATCACTTTGTTTTCGATTCCCTGCCCGATCACGTTACCAAATAATCCGGTGGGACTTCCCTCAAGTCTATTTTTCAAAATATCTCCTCCCCAGTTTGTTTCCTCATCAGGATCTCCTCCGTACAGTTGATACATAGTTTGAAGTGTAAGATTCAGTTTAGGGATTGGCTGATATCTGATGATACCCAGCATTTCGCGGAAATTAGCTCCTCTTGGGTGAGTAAGTGGCGTTTGCCAATTGCTATATGACTGATAGTCGACTTTCTCTTGGAATGTATAGGGTCTTGCGGAATTGTATTCCAACTGCAAATCAAGATTTGAAATCTTAAATAGGTCAATGTATTTGAACCCTGCTTGAAGTCCATATTTATTTCGTTTGGAGTTTTTCCCGTCTTGGCCGAAAAACTCAGAGAATACAAATTCGTCAAGCGCGAATTGCCCATAAAGCTGCATAGATGGGTAGAGATTCCACTTATAATCCATTCCTAGCATGACTTTGTCTGGAGTTCCGAGTGATTGCTCCACCCATCGGTAAAAAACAATAGGATTGTAATAATTGAAATCTGCTTTATCAGTCATCACTGACTCGAAGAATCCCAGGTTGAAGTTTTTCCCAACATTCAGGCCTAAACGATGAAAGGAGAACCATTTCTGTGGATATCTACCGTCGGTTGGTCTCCCTCTGTCGTAATCCACGTCGGCAGTCATCTGAGTCCAGATATTTGTCAATTGGAATTTCCATATCTGCGTGTTTAATTTCACAAACATGTAGGGATTGGAAAAGTCAGAGAGCAGGAAAGATCGATATCCTTCTCCGATAAAGTTACGGTCATGACCTAATTCCACTTGGATATGCTTGGTGATGTTGAAACTTACATGTCCCAAAGCTGAGAAATAGCTGTATCCATCCGAATTGTATTCCTTCCAAAATCCTTCGCCGGGCACAGCTCCATTATGCTCTGCATAGCCTTTTACCCAACTGGGAAAAAATGTCTCAGAGGAAGTGAAATACGTATAAAAACCCACTTTTTTATCTATTGATCCACGCAAGACTACGCCTCTAGAGAGACGGTTAGGGTTTTGGTCATTGTTTGGTTCGATGCCGCCGTTTAGGTATAGAACAGGACTCACATGAATATCAAACTCCTCACTATAATAGTGTCCCAAATCTCCCGGCCTTCTATAAAGTTTATTCAGGAAAGGTTTTTCGGACTCAGGAGTTTCTCTGCTCACAAATTCCCAATTGTCCTGACTTAAATATGCCAGATTAAAGCGATCTACACTGGTGCGGATGACGGCGTCATTAGCAATGCTGTCAAGGAATTGGGCTACATGATCTCTTCGGTAGGGTTTTGTTCCAGTATGGAACATCGAGTTATTACTTCCTTTTAGGATTTCATAACGCTCGATTTTGTGGTAGTAATCCCGATCGAATGGGATATAGCTTCCCTGTGCAAAAGTGAAAAATGGAAGCAAAAATGTGCCTATAAATATAA
>Ga0123337_10001103_pt1 | contig 36879 bp, 27 predicted proteins | sample frozenSSSSmetaG_FD_89792 | JGI IMG/M metagenome (GOLD analysis project Ga0123337, IMG submission 89792) | Glacier valley bacterial and archeal communities from Borup Fiord, Nunavut, Canada, to study Microbial Dark Matter (Phase II) -... | ecosystem: Environmental > Aquatic > Freshwater > Ice >...
TAACCTTGAAAAATTCAAGCAGGCCCTGAGGCAAAAGCAAGCTGAGGTAGTCCTTTTCTTCCAATTCTTTTTTTAGCAAAGAAAATGGATTGTGTCAATTCCCCCAACTTTTAGGACTGATCCATTCTTACTCCAGCTGAATTGAGTCCATGATATTGAGTCTTGACTCTATAATCTAATCACAAGTCTAACTTCTATATCCTTAATCTGGTCTAGAAGCCAATCTGATTACCTCAGCATCTTCTTGAGAAAGCTTTAGTAGAGACTTAATTCGATCAGGAGTGGGCTTAGCAACAGAAAAGAAGAAAAGTGCGCCTGCAAAAATAAAATTGTAAATCGCCGAACCGAAAAAGAGCAAACCAACAGAGCAAATCAACGCAACAACGAAGAGGATCATATACCGTTCACGAGTAGCATTCGCATAGATTTTAAGCTTTGCCAGCAAATCTTCAGTCAAGAAGACAGCCTTCACTTTCTTACGAAAAAGTAAGTATTGAGCTACTAAGAGACCTATACCTGCACCAGACAAAATCTGCCCTACAAGCTGTGGTAATTCTGGCAGATCCCAAGTTAATTTCCCGGAAGATTGGTACAAATAAATCATCCCAAAAATGGGCAAAACCAATACCAGAAGTATCAAAATAAGTTGATCAAGGTTTTTATAAACCTTCCTGAATTCTTGAATTTCCAAAATAATTTTTATTGTAAGGTTACCTGAATTACTCAATCGTAACCTTGACATCATCTGTCAGCGGATGCGATACGCAACAAAGCACATAGCCCGCCTCAATTTCATTTGGACTTAAACCTGCATCTTCGTCCATCTTAACCTTCCCACTAAGTAATCTACCTCTACAGGCTGTACAAAGACCACTTTGACAACTGTAAGGCATATTCAAATTCTGAGCAAGCCCTGCTTCCAGAATAGTCTTATCAGGAGACACCGTTACAGCATGTTCTTCTCCTTCCAAAATCACTTTCACGTCTCTAGTCAACAATCCACCAGTAATGCCGTGTGCTGCGTCATCATGGGCTTTATCTGCAGCTGCAGAATAGAAGCTTTCACGATGTACTTTTTCACTAGGAACTCCTAACTCATCTAATATAGAAACTACATTATCCATGATACCCTCTGGTCCACATGCGAAGTATTCCTTTTCGAAATCAGGTTCTGACTCAGCTTTTTTAGCAAACTCAAGGATAGTTTCCTTTGTCACACGACCTCTCAGACCAGTCCAAGTTTCACTCGGTTGACTCAAATTATGTATCACTTCAAGTCTATGCGTATTTTTCTCTGCTAAGGATTCCAATTCCTTCTTGAAAATGATTTGATCTTCATTTCGGCTACAGTAAAGTAGAGAAACTTTAGAATTAGGTTCATTCACCAATACGGACTTTAAAATTCCCATGATAGGTGTGATACCACTTCCTGCAGCTACCAAGAAGAAATGTTTCTTGTTTTTGGAGTGGAAATCAGTGGTGAAATTACCCAAGGGCTTTAGCGCATTGATTGTTTTCCCTGGGAAAACCCGCTCATTAAGAAAGTTGGAAAACTTTCCTTTTGGAACACGCTTAACAGATATCCCAGGAAATGGATCCACGTAAGGCGAGGTGCAAAGACTATAAGATCTTCGCTGTTCTTTGCCTTCAAAATCCATCACCAACGTCAAAAACTGACCTGGTTTGTAATCAAGAAACGGCTCTGGTTGCTCAAAATATAAAGTGACTGTATCTGCCGTTTCTTTCACTACCTCCCTCACTTTCAGCGGTAAATACTGTGGAGCCTTTACCTCTTCCTTCTTTTTCTTAAATAAATTGAACATTCCTGATCTGAGCTTTTATCTGTTTAAACGGTTGCAAAATTAACCCGCAAAGTCAAATATTCTGGCTTGTACCTGATTATTTGCAAATCATAACTCAGATAATACCATGGTAGTTCGAATTATTTGAAGGAAATTTTCTGAATTAGCTAGCTCAAATCCCATGTTTTGGCTTCAAAAAATTAACTTTGCACCTTCCTAAAACCAAATTGATTAAAAGAAATGGAATTAAATGCATTGACCGCAGTGACTTCAGTAGATGGACGCTATGCTGGCAAAACAGCTCCTTTGAGAGCCTATTTTTCTGAATTTGCCTTGATCAAATACCGTGTTCATGTAGAAGTGGAATATTTCATTGCGCTATGCGAACTTCCATTGCCACAATTAAAGGACTTTGATAAAAGCCTTTTCGTGAATCTTAGATCAATCGTGAGTGACTTTTCTCTCACCGACGCAGACACAATCAAAGCCACTGAGAAAATCACAAATCATGATGTGAAAGCTGTTGAGTATTTCTTGAAAGAGAAATTCGATGCCCTAGGACTGGAAGCTCACAAGGAATTCATACACTTTGGCCTGACATCTCAGGACATCAACAATACAGCAACACCACTGATGCTGAAGGAAGGTCTCAATGAAGTGATTTTGCCTCAGCTCGATGCTGTCATCGACAGACTTCAAGTACTGGCAAATGAATGGAAAGACATTCCAATGCTGGCCAAAACTCACGGACAGCCTGCTTCTCCCACTCGTTTGGGAAAGGAGATCGAAGTATTCGTAGTTCGTCTTACAAAGCAGCTTATACTACTAAATCATATTCCATACTCAGCAAAATTTGGCGGAGCCACTGGCAATATGAATGCACATCATGTGGCATATCCAGCTTATGAATGGAATGAGTTCGCCTTTCAGTTTGTAGGAGAATATTTAGGCCTGGAGAGAAGCTACCCTACTACACAGATTGAGCATTATGACAATCTTGCTGCTGTATTTGATGGGCTGAAAAGAATCAATACCATCCTATTAGATCTTTCTAAGGATGTATGGCAGTACGTAGCCATGAATTATTTCAAGCAGAAAATCAAAGCCGGTGAGATAGGCTCATCAGCAATGCCTCATAAAGTCAACCCCATTGATTTCGAAAATGCTGAAGGGAATTTGGGTATTGCGAATGCCCTGTTAGAGCATTTAGCTGCAAAACTTCCAATTTCAAGATTACAGCGTGATTTGACTGACAGTACTGTATTGAGGATCATCGGTGTACCACTTGGTCATATGTTGATCTCTTTTGAATCCTTGCTAAAAGGTTTGGGTAAATTAGAACTTAACGAAGCGGCTATTCATGCAGATTTGGAAGAAAACTGGGCAGTAGTGGCTGAGGCAATCCAAACGGTATTGAGAAGAGAAGGCTTTCCAAAACCTTACGAAGCACTTAAGGATCTTACCAGAACAAACACCAAGATCACAGAAAAATCAATCTCAGAATTCATTTCTAATCTGCCTATTTCAGATGAATTGAAAACTGAATTAAGTGTCATTTCTCCATTTAACTATACTGGGATTTAACAGGTATAGATTTCGGGAATTTCCTTTTCCAACCGGGTTTATAGCTTTAAGATGTGACTACAATTCTTAAAGCTATAATCCCTTTTTTATGCTAATAAGCTCACTTAAAGTATTTTACATTTGTAAAAAAAAAAATGAATCAAGCTCAATATTAAAGCTTTATGTACCCAAATAGAGTTCAAAAACCATTTAAGAACTATAGGATTGTATTATTATTAGAAAAAAACAGTATTTTACTTTCATTAAATTTAAAAAGCATTTCAAATACATCAGAATGCTTGTAATATATTTTAAACTTTAAACTTAAGATAAAATGAAAGCTAAAAAGGAAATCAAACCTACATCTACAGATCAAGTTACAAATTCAAGTACTGAAGCTATTAAAGGAATTACAGATCTAACTAGTTTGGAGTCGGATAGAAAAAAGAAAGTAGATCCAATAGTGGAGTAACTCTAACTCTTAGATTTCACAGAAAGGAAACTTTCGTCGAAAGGCAAAAAAATCTCTGCCATCATACAACGTGAACTTCCCCCTCCCAATTTTTCGATGGTGGGAATAGAAGGGCTAATGATGGTGGAGTATTTTTCTATAAGTTGAATCTGTCCAATATTCAGCGAATCAAGCGCTGCTTCAGACATTACCGTAAATTTCTCTCCTCCGTCATTGCCTACCTCTAGCATATTTCCTGCAAAGTGAAGCTTTTGCTTTGGCGTGATAGGCACCACTTTTTTACCAGCTTGCGTCAAACTTTTTTGCACAGCCTGCTTTTCAGACGCTTTTGGAATACTATCCAAACATACCACTGCCAAATCAGAACCTATGTGCATCATCACATTCGTATGGTAGATCGGAGCATACACACCATTTACCTCCTGAACTGCATGAAAGCCTACTACTTTGTATCCAAGAAGCTTACCTACATAATCTAGGGGGATTTTATGCGTACGCTCTGAGTAGCAAGCAAAAATAGTATTGGACTGATGATCCATTACCATGCTTCCAGTGCCTTCCAAATATTGGGCATCTTCTTCGAAAAAGCTTAAATCTATAATTTCATCTACTTTAAACTTGCGCTTCATTAAGTCCTCAATCAAATCCTTTCTTCGCTCCAACCTTCTATTGGGAGAATACATGGGATATAAAATCAACTTTCCGTCTGGATGTGTGCTAAACCAATTGTTAGGAAATACTGCATCAGGTTTGATAGGTTCAGAAGTATCATCCTCTACTATTACATTGACGCCCTGATCTCTCAACATCGCTACAAAGCCATCAAACTCTTTTAGAGCTAGCGAGCTGATTTCACTCGCGGATCTACTATCTGGCACTTGATAAAAGTTGTTTTCAGCAGTTTCAGCATTAAAGCCGAAATTTGCTGGCCGAACCATCAGGATAGTGGTAGAAATCTGCATAAGTACTATTTGGTAGTATATTTATACAATACAGGTTCCAAATCGAATCGTTTTTCACTGAGTGTATAGTATGCTTTCCCGCTAGGCAAAAAGCCTATTGCCTCTCCTTGAGGCTCTGGAGAATAAGGCAATTCTATTGGCTGTCTACTCATTGCCTGCACAATAGATTCACCAGGATTCCTCTTCCAATAGTAAATTGCAAGGTAATTTTTCACTAGAATTTGACTGCCATCTGCAGAGATATCAGCAGCAGTAGCACTGGTTAGGGGAAGTTTGATAAGCTCTTCTAGTTCCTCTTCACTACTTCCAAATTTACTTGCTGTTAAGCGATAAAGCGTATTGAGACTATCTCTTTTAGACAGAATGAATATATCGCCAGAGATTGGATCAACCATCAATGACTCCGCATCTCTTGCTCCTCCAGGGTATTTGAGTATGGTCTTTTCTGGTGTTATCTGGCTGGTAGGGTTACGGGTACTCGGCTCAGGAATTCGATAAATAACTATTTCATCATGAACTGCATTATTATCTCCGATCTCTCCAACATAAATATAGGACTTCCCATCTGTCCCAGGACCTATGGCTATATCCTCCCAATCTCTATTTTCAGCCCCGAGGAGTTCTATTTTCCCTACATTATTCCCTAAGGAGTCTAGTATATATACAGCAGCTTCTCCTCCACTATCGTTATGGACATAAATCAAACCTTGGAGAATTCTGCTACATGCTAAACCAGAAATCTCATCAAGCCCATCATCTTTCAGTGTCGCAACTGCAACTCCCTCACCGAAGCTAGTAACAATTTCTTCCTGAGCACTGACACAGGAAACTGAAAAAAATAAGAGTAAGACTACTATAGGTGTTTTCATGGGATCGCTTTGAATACAGGCTAAAAGTAAATAAAATGCTTAGCAGCCGTACTATCCAATCGGCTCTTAATAAGTTATTTTTATATTAGCCTACTTCTATAAAGCTGAATATGGATCCACTACTAAAGAAAATGACTTGGAAAGACAGGATGAACATTCAAATCTGGAATGCACCTCCTGAATTAAAAGAAATGATTTCATCATGGGAAAAAGATGTATTAATCAATCCTGCAGCAAAGCCAGATTTCATGTTGGCATTTGTCCAAACTGAGGAAGAAGTGAAGAAATATTTCTTTGAAATGCAGGCAAAAGCTCCGGATGATGAGCAAATATGGATGGCGTACCCCAAAGGAACCTCTAAGAGGTACAAAGCAAAAATTAATCGTGATTCCGGCTGGAAGTACTTAGGGGAATTTGATTATGAAAGTGTTCGCCAGATTGCAATCAATGAAGACTGGTCAGCGCTACGCTTTCGCAAAACGAAGTATGTGAAAGTAATGACAAGGGGTTTCAGTGTGAAAGATCAAAAGTGAAAAGACTCAACTCCATCTGATGCAATAGAGTTGAGTCTTCAAATCTGAATTAAACTTTAAAAGGCAATTTATAAATCCTTTCTCCATTCATTTGATACATGGCATTTGCCAAAGCAGGAATAAATGGGGGCACAGGGGGCTCTCCTACTCCTGTAGGTTTTATCTGACTTTCTATTATATGCACATGGATATTTTTAGGAGAGGCAGGCATTCGAATGATCTGATACGTATCAAAATTGTTTTGCTGAACTTGCCCCTTGTCAAAAGTAATTTTAGAAGTAGTCGCCAAACTAGTTGCAAATTGAGATCCTCCCTCAAACTGAGACCTTATCCGATCTGTATTCACCGCTACTCCACAATCCACTGCATAATGCACATCTGAAATAATAGTGTTGCCACCAGACCCTTTTTCCAGTATCACCACACAGGCTACGTAGGTCAGAAAGCTTTTGTGAGCAGCAAAGCCCATTATTTTTCCTGAAGCTTTATTGGCCGTCCAATTTGACTTCTCAGCAACAGTTCGAATGACATTTTTCATTCTCCCCGTATTCCAAGGATAGTCTTCTATCTTTTCCCCATAGTTCCCAAACTCACCACTGACCATTTCAGACTGGAAGGTAATATCTCTGTCCGTTCCCAAAAGTTCTATCGCATTTTCTATGGGATCCTTGCCTCTTGCCTCCGCTATTTCATCCATCATAGAATGTATGGCAAAAGCATGATGAATATTGCTCACCGAACGAAGCCATCCGACCCGTGTATTTCCAGTGGATTCATGGGATTCTATCCGGATGTTTGGCACATCAAAAGGGAAATCAACACAGCCTAACCCCAATTCACCATCAGAAGGATGTAATTCTTCTTTACTACTTGTAGAACCGATCGCAGGAAAGACTGTATGATGATTCCAGCCTATTAGATTTCCAGAGGCATCCAAACTCGCTTTAATACGCTGTGCGCTGTGTGAATGGAAAAAGTCAAAATGCAGATCATCTTCACGTGTCCACTGAACTCGAATAGGCATTTTTGCAGCTTTAGAAAGCAGGGCTGCCTCTACCACAAAATCAGGTTTGGATTTCCTCCCAAATCCACCTCCTAGTAAGGTTACATTTATCCTAACCTTGGCAGAATCAATCCCAATAGCAGTAGCTACTGCATCTCTAGCCCATTGAGGATGTTGGCTTGGAGCCCAAACTTCACAGGAGCCATCTTCTTTTACATGAGCGATGGCAGCTGGTGGCTCTATGGTGGCATGAGCATAAAATGGTGCTTCAAATGTTCGTTCTAAAGATTTAGCTGCCGATCTACTTGCTTTATCAAAGTCTCCACGCTCTCTTCTTACTTTACCATTCCCTTTAGTACTCTCCAGCATTTCTGCCTGTTGCTTGTCAGAATTAAAATTCTGGTTATCACCTAAATCCCACTCCACCTCCAACGCTTCTCTCCCTTTGATTGCAGACCAAGTAGAATCAGCAATGACCGCCACCCCCTCCAACGCTTTATCCAACCCAGGAGGAAAACCTGAACCTTCAATTTTCACCACCTGAACTACTCCGGGGACTGCCAAAGCTTTTTCATCATTATAAGAAATCACTTTGGCTCCAATAACCGGGCTACGCTTGATCACTGCAATTTTCATATTGGGCAAATCCACATCTGCTCCAAACACTGCTTTGCCGCTGGTGATGTCTTTGAGATCATAGATCGGCACATCAGTACCAATTAACTTATAGTTAGTAAAATCTCTCAATTTCACGTCTTCTGGATCAGGAACAGGAGCATCTTTCAATCTTCCTACTAAGTCGCCAAAGCTAATTTTCTTGCCTTTTCCAGCATGAAGCACCATACCGTCTTGGGTATCGCATTCGGAAGCTTCTACACCCCACTCGGAAGAAGCTGCAGCAATCAGCATATACCTTGCCGTAGCCCCAGCTTTACGCATAGGCTCATAAAACATTCGTACAGAAAAGGAGCCATCTGTATTCTGATTGCCGTATTTCTCTTCATCTCCTTCGGCCTGAATAATCTTCACCTTGGACCACTCAGCGCCAAGTTCATCAGCTACTATCTGCGGCAGGGAAGTTCGAATACCCGTACCCATCTCAGATCGATGAGCAACCAAAGTCACTTCATTTTCTGAATTGATACTGATATACACATTTGGAGCAAAAGTCATAGTTTCTCCCTTTGGACCAGAACACTGGAAACTCACGCCTAGAATGAGTCCTCCAGAAGCCAGAGAACCTAATTTCAAAAAATCTCTTCGTGAAGCCACGAATATTTTACTCTGATCTTCTCTTTTACCTTTTTTGAGAAATGGAATATTTGGAAGCATGGGTATGGAGTTAAGTTGGGAAAATTAAACAGACTTGGAAGCGGTCAAGATTGCCTCTTTGATACGATTGTAGGTACCACAGCGACACAAGTTCCCCGCCATTCCCTGCTCTATTTCTTCACCAGTAGGACTTGGATTAGAGTTAAGTAGTGAAGCTGCATTCATGATCTGTCCAGATTGGCAGTAGCCGCACTGCGGTACGATATGTTGTACCCAAGCTTTCTGGACAGGATGATCACCGTTTTCCGATAACCCTTCGATAGTGGTTATTTTCCCATCCCCTACGTCAGCTATAGGAATCGAACAAGAACGAACAGCCACGCCATCCAAGTGCACTGTACAAGCGCCGCAAAGAGCCTGACCACAGCCAAATTTGGTTCCTTTCATCCCAAGCAAATCACGAATAACCCACAAAAGTGGCATGTCATCCATTGCTTCTACTTCCTTGCTTCCGCCATTGACGGTTAGTGTATATTTAGCCATTGGTATTAGGTTTATTTTCTGTATTATTTATGAGTATCCGCTTAACTGCACGTATGTGCTTTGAAATAATGCTAGAGGTTCAAATTTCGCAATTCCCCCTTTTTTAAAGGGGGTAAGGGGGATTTTTTCAGGCTAGAACCAGACATAATTCTATTTATGTGCATTCATGCGGATATACATAATATTATTTATTCAATTGGTTCTACCGCGAATTTAATGGAGATTTTACAAAATAAAGAATGCTCAATGCCGATTACATCATATAAAATACTGAGAAATAGCTCAAAGCTTTATCCTGATAAAGCTCCCTTTTCTATATTGGACTATAGATAGAACTATTCTCCACTAACTTAAGGGTAGAACCATTCAATTTATTTGATGTGTCAAGCGCCTATCAGATTCCACTTTTCTCGATATGGTCTGAACAATAATTGATTTGCAGCGTCATTATTTTTGAAAAGCTCTTTTTTAGCATCCCATTTCAATTCCTCTTTAAGGCGGAAAGAGATAAGTGCCAAATGCATAGGCATGGTCATGCTTCGTGCATACTCCAAATAGGATTCAGGTTGCGTGCGGGATTTCACGGCATCGATGAAGTTTTGCTGATGTCCAGGAGATCGGATAATCGTTTTAGGTATTTCTGGAATATCATTCATAACCTTGCCGTCAATCCTGATTTCTCGACTGGAATAGTCACAAACCAAAGTACCCTTACTCCCCTCAAAATAGGCTCCAATTCCCTTACCGGCTGCACCGGGCACATCGGGTGGTATGGATGTCCAATGAAGGTCAAGTTTTTTGAATTTAAAATCCACGTCGATCCATTTAGGAGTATCTCCAACACCATCCGAACTCTCACCGTTTGCTTTAATCTTTTTAAGCCCCGACGGCTCCATAGACCACCAAACTATATCTGCTATATGACACCAAAAATCCTGAAAAACCCCACCGGAATACTCCATGAAATAACGGTAGTTTAAGTGGCATTTTTCAGGAGCATATTCTGAAAAAGGCGCAGGACCTAGCCACATGTCCCAATTCAAATTGGACGGAGGCTTCTGATAATTTAGGGATGGAATAATTGGCGGTTCTCCACTTTTCCAAAGCCGAACTGTTTTGATTTTACCCAAGACACCAGATTTGATGATTTCAGCTACACGATGGTAATTATCCCCTGCATGAATCTGATTGCCGAGTTGAAAGATCTGTTTGGTTTGATTTTGCGAAGCTAGCATCAGCTTGCCTTCATGCTGAGAATATGAGAGGGGTTTTTCGCTGTATACGTCCTTACCTGCCTGGAAAGCTAATATGGTAATCTGCGCATGCCAATGATCAGGCGTAGCGATAGTAACTGCGTCAATATCTTGCCTATCTAACACATGTCGGAAATCTGTATATACCTGAGCTTTGGTATTAGAATGGACTTTTTTAAGCTGTAGCAAAGCTTCATTAGCACGATTTTCATCCACGTCGCAGAGCGCTACTATTTCCACATCAGGCAGGTTGGCAAACCAGTTCAGATGATTCAACCCCATTCCTCCTAAACCAATATGGGCAACGCGAACACGATCTGAAGTAGCTGCTCTCAGGCCTTGAAAAGGTAAAAATTGCAAACCTAAGGCCGTAAGAGCGGAGTAACGGACAAAGTCGCGTCTATTTATTGGATTGGACATGAATAATGAGTTAGTAAAACAATTGTAAAAGCCTTTCTCAAGTTACAAATCTTACGGAGTTTTGAGTAATACCCCTGCAATATGTTGAGCCAATAGTTTTTCAGTGAAAAATTGAAAAATTAAGTCTCTGATTTAGAAGACCAAAAGTACTGATAGGCCAAAAACATGGAGTTTTTTAGGACACTAGTTTGGAATAAATGGAATAGCCTCCTACATTTGCATCACCAATTCGGAACAAGCTCCGAATGAAACACAAAATTCCTTCTTAGCTCAGCTGGTTAGAGCATCTGACTGTTAATCAGAGGGTCCTTGGTTCGAGCCCAAGAGAAGGAGCTGATAATCAACCACTTACGACTAAAAATTGTAAGTGGTTTTTTTATTTGCAAAAAATTTGCAAAATATCAATTATTCAAGTGGTTTAATATTTGTTCTAACCAAAAGGATCTAAAAATCAATAGATTAACTGGTAATAAAGATTTAAAGCTTTCTAAATTTTCGATCTTCAAATTTTCTTTTGGGATTAAATTTAATCCCCTCCACAGTGCCTCTATTTTTGGTCTCTATCCAATCGACAATTTCTTTTTTGAAAAAATAAAGCTTGCCAGCCTTTTTATGGAATGGGATCTGTTTTTTGGACACATAGCTATAAATGGTTTGTCTTTTCAGCTCCAGCAATTCGCAAATCCTACTTAATGTCAATACTTCTTCATAGGTCCCTTTTGAAAAACTAGCTTCTTGGATCGATTTTAAAATCAGTTTATTCTGCTCAATCAATTGAGAAATAGCGTCAGGCAAGTCTTCAAATTTCAATTCCATGGATAAGATAGATTTAATTTATATCTGAGAAGTGGTAGTATTTAAGAGAATAACTCTTCTGTTAAATTTAAGTCGGCACTTAAAAAAATAATCACACTGATATCCGAAGTCTGAACCACTTTAGGTCGAATAAAAAAAAAGGAGAAATCCCCTTTTAGAGCTCCCCTTCATCTGCGAACGAATAATATCCATCTACCGTAACAATGATATGGTCTAATACGGGAAGATCTAAAGCCCTTCCAATTTCAACCAATCTTCGGGTCAATCTCTTATCCTGTTCTGAAGGCATTAAATTCCCGGACGGATGATTGTGCGAAATTACTAAAGATTGGGCGGCTCCCTTTAGCGCTGTGGCAAAAACCAGTTTGGCATCTACCACTGTACCGGCAGTTCCACCTTTGGATATCGTACAAATTCCCAATACCCTATTAGCTCTACTTAAAAGCATCACCTGAAAATGTTCAGCCAATTCCAGGGTGTCTTTATCCCAAAAACTATAAAGAACTTCATAAACCTGTCTGGAACAATCTACTTTTGGACGTTGGCTTGATTTTACTTTTGGATGATAGCCGATTGTGATTTCTGCTACTTCATTGAGATTGATAATTTGATTTACAGCTTCCATGATAACTACGTTTAAGTTAGAAATTATTTAGGATGTCGTAGTCAGGTGGTCCGGGAGTAAGGAAGCAGGAAACGGAATAAATAGCGCAGCGGCTTTATGCCGTAGTCTGCTGATCGCCCCGACCGGAGCGCCTATCTTTGTACCGAAATAATAAGAACTAAAAACTTTACTTTGAGTAGATCAATAACTGTTTTGTGTATCAGGCACCAGTGTCTTTTGAAAACTATCCTGTACCTCATTTTTAAAACAGGTAATGATTTATCGCCAAATTAAGCTTTAAAATACAGCGTTGAAAGCTGCTGATTAACCTGCACAAACCCGAGCGAATCTGGATAGGTTTTGTCTCCCATGATGTTAGTGTTTAAGAATTGAACTTTGATTCAATTCCTCTTTGCCTTTAAATCTGCAGGCTGATGCATAACATTTTTTTTAAAAGAAAAAACGGCAAAAAAGAAAGCACGAAAGACAGGGGCGGTACATGGGACTAAAGGAGCCGGAATAAAAAGCGCAGCGCAGCAAGCGGCTTTATGCCGTCCCTTTTGTCCCCCTTTTGCAAAAGTCAAACTATACCGCCCCTAAATTCGCTGCGCTTTTCTGCCGTTGATTTTATAGAATAACAGTGGAAAAGCCCTCGCCTTTCAAAAATCTGTAATCTATCCCGGTATGAGCTTTTCGACAATACAAATCCATTTTATGATCATTGCTCCTAATAAAACGCTCTGCATATCCTCATAAAGAGGATTACTTAAAAAGTCATTACCCATAATAAGTCAAGAAAACCTGCAAAGATCCACAGCAGACTGTTAATTATACCAATATCCCTGTTGTTTTCACCTACTTTTCCAATCATATTGAAAATTTTCGTAAGGGACCTTTCGATCATTAGCTTTTAAGAATAAAGTCCCAATTCCATAAAAAGCGGCCTCAGATTAGCTAATTAGACGATTAAATGCCCTAATTCTTTCAAAAGCAATTAATCCTCATAAAATCCCCACTCCTTTCCGCTGGCATTTTCTATCGGTTTTTTCATTTACTCTCTTTTATAGTAGTAATACTCGCCAAAACCCCACTGTAGGTTGCGAATTATACCCAAATCCCTACTAATTGCGCCAACTTTTACTATCCAATAGAATTCATACTGATATTCATCCCGGTCCTCAAGCGGGTCTTGCAGTACTTTCTAAAGACTATAGACAGTCTTTTCCGCTGAATGCGACAAATGTCGGAAATTCGGGCACACACTTAAAAATCCGACAAATGACGCATGATCAATAGGTTAAGAGTCTTTAATTTTAAAAGAACAAAGAAAAAAGTAAACCAGGGATGGCTTATAGCCTGAGAGCTATTCAGCAAAATTCCAATACGGGTCAGTGGCGAAATTTCTTCTTATCTCCTTGCTCCTGCCCATTTCAGCTTTTCGAAGGTGGGCCTTTCTCACTTACTTTTTCCCCCACCTCTGGAAGGACTACTGAAATCGGGCGGAGCATTTATAAGACATTGAACAGTAAAATGAAATCGATGAAGACAAATGATATAAAAATTGAAAACAGCAGAAACCCTCTCCAATCGGCGCTTGCTGAAGGAGCGTCCTGGCTGCTGGCATCCCTGTTTATCTACACCGCTGTCAGTAAGGTATATGACTGGCAGGGCACCAAGTTGGCCATGTACAACCAGCTATTCCCGGAATGGATGGCAGATATCTTGCTCTTTTTACTACCTATTCTGGAACTTGGGATTGCCAGTATGCTGCTGGTTTCAGCCTGGAGAAAAACAGGATTTCTGCTGAGTGTGCTCCTCTTGATCCTATTTACAGTTTATGTTGGGTGGATAGGATTGGGATTTGCCCCTCGGGTGCCCTGTTCCTGCGGCGGAGTGCTGAACAGCCTGGACTGGGAAGAGCATCTGGTGTTTAATCTAGTGTTTTTGGGAATAGCCGGGAACGGACTATGGTTTGAAAGACGGAAAAGTCAATTGAATTAGAATTATGGGTTGATGAAAAATATATGGATTGAAAAAATTAATAATAAACATTAGGGCCAAAGTTGCTCAGCAAGTGCGCTGGGAGCGGTTTTTAATTGATGTAGAAAAAAAGAGCACGGTCCGTGAAGCCACCAGGTGGTTGCCGGACAACAGCAGGGGGCTAAAAACATCCGGCCGCCCCTCTCTGAAGGCCAAACTGCCCGATTCGTGGTCAGGCAGCTTATCCAAAGCGACCGGAGATTAATTATTAATTTAACCAATACAAATTATGAAACTTTCAGTTTTAAACCTCCTACGAGGAGGTATATTTTCACTCGCTGTGGTAGCCGCTTTTGCGTTTACTACACCAAAGGAAGCAGTTACAGGATTCGGGGCAGAAAGAAATGCACTCGGCCAGGTGATCGACTGGCATGAAGTGGATCTTAACAATCCCCAAAACTATGAGTGTGATGAATCCACATTAGGATGTATCTATGATGATGCAGACGAATCTTCTACCATGTTGGTAGAGGGTACGTTTAAGCCATAAGTGATTCACCATGAAGGTAAGGCCGCGGCATTTCCGCGGCCTTTTTTATTTTCTGGGATTTTGCGCTATTCCCGAAACCTGAATCTCCAACGGTGGTATAGGAAGTAAATAATTGGTACTGTTTGCTTCAAGCACTATAGACTCACCCCCAACGTTCCTTTGTATTGCCTTTGCAAATCTGGAATCCCGATTTAATCTTCGCAGATCAGACCATCTGATTCCTCTGAAAATCAATTCCTTTCTTCGTTCCTCCAATATAAGTTCAAGCGCCGTTTGTGCATCAGGCGACTGAAATGGAACAAACGTCCCGGCTTGCCATCTGGTCTCCAATAAGGTATTCAACAAGGTTAGGGACTTATCGACATCCCCATTCCTGGCAGCGCACTCAGCGGTTATCAAATACATTTCATTGTTCGCCAATCCCGAAAACCTAATTCTACTTCCTGAGTAATTCCCATCAAAATTCACTCCCTGAGCCGTAGGTGTAAACAACAACTCCTTTCTTAGGTCATTCTCCTCAAATTGCTTTACCAACGTGCTGTCAACGAAGATCAGCCCACTGGTCAGATACAGGTAGCGGGACAACTCCAAGTGATGGATCACTTCGGTATTAAACAGCGGAAAAGGGTATTTCGCTTCCAAATCAAGCTTGTTATAATCCATGAGGGCATTGTCAAATCCCAATGCGGTTTCAGCATGCGTCCCCGCCAGTTCATATTCTTCCATTGCCAGATAAACCCGTGCAAGCAAGGCATGTGTACTATGCTTTGAAGCCCTCGTTTTATAGTGGGAATGATCCGGCAATAGCTCCAGCGCCAGTTCCAGATCTTCAATAATCTGCGCATAGTTCTCACCTACAGTGGCCCGTTTTACTTTTACCTTTACTTCCGGACTGGTATGGAGCGGAACTCCCGGCGAACTATTGGAACCTCCGGGTTCAAAAGGAGCAGCAAAGGAATTCATCAGCTGGGCATAGGCCTGAGCCCTCATCCACAAGGCTCTGCCTTTCACTTCATTGAGATGATTCTGTTCTTCTTGGGAGCCTATGGATAGTTTATCAGCTTCATCCAACACCACATTGGCATATAATATTTGTTGGTAAGGTGTATCCCAGTCCACCGCATTTGACTCATACACATTTTTCTGCCAGGTATAGGCACTTCTTTCTACCAAGCTCATTCCTGAATAGCCTGCATCGGTGGTGTAGATATTATCCGTTCCAATTTCCAAAATGGATGGTGTATCGTTTAACCCACGTGTGGTTGCATCCAGTAATTTTTCGAGATCATCTACGGTCTCGGGAACCAGTAAATTCAGCGTGGGTTTTTCATCCAGAAACTCCTGGCAACCTGCTGCCGATAGGCTAAGCAGCAACAAAAGATAGTATGTTAAACTTTTCATAATCAAGTATTAAAATGGATTAAAATTCAATTCGGACACCGGTGGCAAAACTTCGCAGGGGACGCATACTTCTATAGTCAGGATCTAAACGGTCGCTGGATGCTTTCCAAAGTATCCCCAGGTTATTGGCGTAGAGATACCATTCCAGTCTTTGCATAGGAATCCCAAGGGCTTTTGTATTGAAAGAATAGGCAATCCGGACATCCTGCAGCCGGATGTTATCGGCTTTTTCCACCAGCACCTCAGAATGGGCATAGAACAAATCCCTCAGACTGTTGGAATTGGCAGGCATGGATGGAATATCAGTCCGTTGCTCATCCCCGGATTTTATCCAGCGCTGTGCAAAATCCGCATGGGGAATATCTCCTGAATAGACACTCACATAATCCACAGAAGCCCTTTTGTAGTAATAGCCTAACCTGTAACTGATGTTGAAAGAAAGGGACAGTCCTCCATAGGAGAAGTTGTTCATCAATCCCCCAAACACAGTGGGTCTGGATGGGCCATGGTAGGTTACAGATTCTTCTGTTGCTTGGGTGAGAATATTGAGGTAATCGGTAGAAGGTTCACCTCCAAGCATCCCTTGCGGATCTCCGGTATCCGGATCCAGGCCAGTCCAGGGATAACTGTAAACGCCAAACAATGGTCTTCCTTCAACCGGGTAGGTACCATAATAGGCCATAAAATTGATGACGCTTGCTTCCTGATCATACTTGGTCACTTTCTCCTTGACGGTACTGATAAAAAAACGGGTATCCCAGGTAAATCTTTCTCCGGTTACATTTTTGGATACCAGCTGCAGATCCATTCCACGGGTCAGGGTTTCCGCAAAATTACCTCTCATCTGCCTGACTCCTGAGGAAGGGGAAACTGGAAAATCCCCGAATAAATCGCTTCCAAGCTTGGAGTAAAACTCAACACTTCCACTGATCCGGTCATTTTTTGTCGCAAAATCAAGAGCCAGATTCACAGTCCGGATCTTCTCCCACCGTAGGTCTGGATTGGGAGGATTGGTGATCTGCGCATAGGGCAAACCTGTCAGCCCATTGTATGCGCCGGAGAGCGCCCTGGCCGTAAGGAAGGCGGTCACTGTCTTGTCGATATTTCCGCTATACCCATAGGTAGCCCTCATTTTCAGATACGGCATCCAGCCGGAAGTGTAAAAGCCTTCTTCGCTGAGCATCCAAGCCAGTCCCGTTGACCATAATGGCACACCTTTTTGGTTGGTATTGACCCCAAACAGATTACTGGCATCCCTTCTGACACTACCGGAAAGGGTGTATTTCTTGTCGTAGGTTAAGGCTGTATTGGTATACAGGGAAACAAAACGATCCAGTGATCCAGGATGACTTACCCCCGCATCAGGAATCGTACGCAACGATCCGTTTACCTGATTGGGAAAGCGGATGGTATATGGGACGGTTTCACTGGTCCCCAAAGTTTCCTGATATCCATAGTAACGGGAAGCATGCCTCATTGACTGCAATTCCCTTACTTCGGAACCAGCCAAGGCAGTCAGCTCCGTTTTTGCACCCAGATTTTTCTCAAACCTTAACTGTCCTCTCAGATTATAGCTGTCTGATCTGGTATTGCTTCTGTCCAGAATACTTCCCAAGGGAATTGGATAACTGACATCTCCCTCACCATCTACCTGCGTAAAGCGATTGATTAGATCCCGTGTATAAAATGAAGATTCGGCATGTAACTCCTCAAGGGTGCTGTTGCTGAACCAGCCCTGGTACAGCACTTCTGCCGAAAGGCCTTCGGTGAGCTGATAGGCTACTGAGAGATTGGCACGGAACTCATCCTGCCGGTTGCTGTAACCCCGATTTCCTTTTTCTTCCAAAGGAATATAGCGCCAGTCCAACAGTCCATCCAGTGTGTTACCGGCAACAAAACGACTGGAATATTCCCGGATAACCGGAAGTGGATTCCCCGCGTCATCTGCCAGCCTTTCATAGGCATATCCATCTGGCACTTCGGTACCTGTAGTGGCAAGATTTCCGGTATAGTAAAAGCCCGTGGAAATCCGCAGCTTTTTTCTGCTTCCCAGGTTCCAGTTGCCTTTTGCGCTGAAGGTAATCCGTCTGGTTTCATTTCCTTCCACGGACAACTGGTTTCCGTCATAGCCTGCGGAAAATGCATATCGTGCATCTTTCCCGCCTGTTTCCAGTCCTATAAACTGTTGATTGGTGAAGGCGGGTCTATAGTAATGGCGGTAAAGTTCCTGCCTGAAATCAGCACCGGCAAAGCCAGTGCTGAACCTGTTTCTTTCCTGATCGGTGATCAATCCATCCCTGTGCGCTATCAGCGTTTCCACCCAGGGAGATAAAGGGGGATTGGTGGAGCGGTTTTCCTGCACGGCATAGAGACCTCTGCTGAACAGATCTTCTTCCACATCCAGATAGGTGTCTATCCCGACTACGGGATTATAATATAGGTCAGGTTTTTCTGTGAAATTCACCGCTGTGTTTAAGGTTACCTTGATGCCAGACTGGGAGAGTCCACTCTTGGTGGTAATGACAATGACTCCGTTTCCTGCCCGTGCTCCCCAGATGGAAGCTGCGGCAGCATCTTTCAATACCGTCATGGATTCCACATCATTGGGATTGATGCTTTCCAAGGGCCCGTCATATGGGAAATTGTCCACGATGATCAGCGGATCGGTATTGGCAAACAGGGTATTCCTACCTCTGATACGGATTCCTTCCCCGGGCCCCTGCTGATTGATCATCAGACCGGGTGTCACATCCTCCAACCGATCCAGCAGGTTGGTGCTGAATTTCCGGTTGACTAGGGCCTCATCCACCAATACAAAGGAACCTGTAGCCCGTTCCTTCGGCAGTTGCTCATAACCGGTGGAGACTACTTCCACTTCGGAAAGGTTCACTTCCATTTCCACCAGTCTGAATTCAAGGCTTCCTTGCTGAGGCACAGAAATCTCCTGCCTGCTGGTGATGTACCCTAAAAAACTGGCTGCCAACTGGTATTCTCCGGCAGACAGGTTTACCCTAAACTCCCCACGTTCGTCGGTGACCGTACCGGATAGGCTACCCTGCACGGTAATCGTCACACCGGGCATAGGTTGCCCGTTTTCTTCTGAAAGGACTTTTCCTTTTACTGGTGTGACTTGCTGACTGCTCGCATTCATAGGGATAAGCAGTCCTAACAAAAGGCCAAACAGCCCAAGGCATGTAATCAGTTTTCGTTTCATAAGTTGGGAGAGGTTAGGGTTGATGAATCAGGTGAAGTTTCTACTGTAGGATTTTCCAGCACCTGCAATAGCAGCTGTTCGGCGGACTCCAGCGAAGAAGGAACCTGGCCAAGACTGAAGAGGGTGCCATCTTTTCTGACCAGCATCAGCTGAGGATAGCTATGAATATTGTAATACTCCAGAAAGGGGTTAACACCGGCATTTCGTGGGGCATGTACTTCTGTGTATTCGCCCTGGAAGGGCAAAAAGGGTTCTGCTGACTTCCAATGCTCAGGAGTCCTGTCTGCATTGACCGAGATGATTCTCAAGTCAGGATGGTCCCTGTATTTAGTGACCAGAGGAATCCATATATGCTCATGGAATGATTTGCAGGCGCCGCAACCCGTGATCCAGAAATCCATCAACACGGTCTTTCCCTGCACATCGTCCAGATCTATGCTGCCCCCGTTTCGGTCCGGCAGTGCAAAGGCGTGCAGATCGGTGCCTTTGCCAAACTTGCCGGTCAAATCCAGTAAGGCGGTTTGCATGTGTGGGGATACTACCTTCTCCTGAAGTCGGATAGCGGTTTTTTCAAAGTCCGGCAGTCTTCTCCTCCAGTCTGTCAGATATTGTACGGCCAGTCGATCCGCTTCCTTCGCAGGGTAGCTTTGGTATAGGGTTTCAAAAATGTCTGCCACTGAAACCTCTGCCTGCAGCGATGCCTTGGTCATCAGGTAATCCCGGTAAGCAGGAGATTGTATATAGGCCTCACCAAGATCAGGTAGGGTGGCCAGCCTTTCACTGATCCAATCTGAATAATCTTTCAACAGTAAGGTATCGCCCAGCTTTGCTGTTCTCTTGTAGGAGGTAGCAATTCTGCTCAGGTAAATCCGGTACAGACTGCCTAAAGCAGAAGCCTGGATCGCCTGTAGTTCTTCCGGAGCCAGCTTGTCTTTAAAATGGGTTACATTTTCTCTGATCAACTCAGCCCAGTGATCAGGATCCAGCGTGCGCATATAGTCAAACTCCGGTTGTCCGGTTACGATAAGTCTGGTTTTTCTACCATAGGACACTGAAAGACTGTCCCATACTGCCCGGTTGTTTTTTCTGTCCAGAAACTCCTGCAGTTCTGCCTCTGAGCCTACAGCAAGTCCAATGTCGGTGTCCAGTAAGGATGCTGCCTGCAAATGCTGGAGCTGTTGCTGCAGCCTGAACTTATCAGCAGCCGGACCGGCAAAGACCATCAGCCCTGCTTTTTCATGAAAGAGTATGCTGATGCTGTCTCCCGGGCTGACCAGATAATCCAGCAGTACGGGATTCCCATCCAGCGTCAGTCTGAGAACAGATGGAGAAGAAATGCTTGGGGTACGGAGACGGTACCCTCTTTCCTCTCTGGGCATCAGCCCCTTTAGGATATGGGGACTGACTGGGGAAACTTCCATCTCCTGGTGGTTGGACAGGCTTTCCAAACCATACATTTCCGCATCCCAAAGATCAACAGTCAGCATCCCTGCTGCCTGAGGACTTCGGTGTACAAAGTAGATTGTGATTGGCGCTGGTTCTTCAGTGAAATTATCGGAGCGGATCTCTCCGCCCCGATGGGTGTCTCCCAAACCAAAGGAGACGCTGGGGCTAGACCTATGAAGAAAATCCGCCCCGGGTGAATCAGCAACTTGTGCTGGTAGTGTGCTTCCAACAAGACATACCAGTCCCAGGAAGTATGTGAGTACAAATTTTTCCATGCTAATTGATGCCTTGATGTATTTGAGAATTGGACATAGAAATCCACTCAAGCCTCCAAGGGCTTTTTAAATGAGGTAAGAAATAAATGAAGTAATGGAGCTGATGATCCGCTGCAGCAGACGATCTCCATCATACCCAGTACTATGGGTAAGACGTCACTCCCTGATCTGTATGGATAGTCCCGCCGGAGTGTACAAAGCCCAATCGGAAGCAATCAGAGAGAAGAAGTAGCCTAATCCTTAGATCGGATTCTTGGGCTTCAGAGGATACAGGCGATCTACCGCGGCGATGCCGAGTTCCTCTGGTAAGTTATAATAGGTTCCTATAGAAATAGGTAAAGAACAAGATGACCCGCTTACCAAGCAAGCATACCCTCCCAGCCTGTGGATCCTACAGGCTACTGTCTGCAACAGAAAAGGAAATAAATCAATCATGCTCGTTTTCATTAGAAATGAAAAATTGTAAAACGAGTCTTTAGAGGTTAAAAAGGAGTTATGGCGGAGCTCCCTACAACCAAGCTGCTAGCTTCTGACGGCATACGGATTGGAATTACGATAAGGAACCCACAGCCATAACTATACAAATATAGCTAGCCATGGGTATTTCCCTACCGTCTCGTCCGAGGTAAACGTCAGAATTTGCAGCCGAGACTCTTTGAAAATACCAGTTAAAATTCATCTAGGAACAAGTAATTGCAACCTTTAAAAGATCGAAAGGTTAAAAGAACTCTCCCAAATGATAAATTTTGATGTTTCTAAGTTAAAAACAATAATCCAAACAAGCAAATAAAAAACCTATTATAACAGGTTTTAAATCATTTAACTCAAATGTTGATTTAGGAATGGATAAAAACACCGCTAAAGATCAACTAGAAGCGTTTCAAAATGATTTCAAATCCCTCCAATTAAATCTCGGCTTGTTCTTCCAAAAATCAAGAGAAAATATTGGTATAAAATCGATTGAGGACTTTGCAAACACCTATGGATACACGACCTCACAATACAGGGCCTATGAAAGCGGTAAAGCAAACCCTACTCTTTTAACGATATTTAGGCTACTGAAAATTTTGGGTTTAAACGAAAATGATTTGTTCAATTTTACCAATAATCAAGACAGAAAATCAAATGATACCATTGCTGCTAATGCAAGAAAAAATAAGATTGAACAACTAAGAGAACAAGTAGCTAAGATAAAAGGAGGAGAATTTGCTCAAGAGATCAATGATGTTTCAATTCTCCGAATATTCCAAACACTAGTATTTTGCGGTGTTTCAAGATCAAAAGCCGAAATTCTAGAAAACTTTGAATTGAAGAATACCACTAACAACTTTAAAAGAAGTGTTGGTATGGCCTTGGAGCTATCATGGATAAAGATGACAAATCCAGAAAGTCGAAATAGTCCCGAGCAGAGGTATGTGATTACGGAGGAGGGTAAGGGAGTTATTTAATGAATTCCTAGAAAGAGGTGGTTATCTTCCATTGGGGTACTCCATAGAAACAACAAAGTCTATCTATACCTATTCAAATATTTTTAGACCAAGATCTAAAATTACTTTTGGAATCCTTGATTTCCCTTTATCCTTTATCAACCTAGTTACGAAATTTGCAAAAGGTTCCAAACTATTTAAAGGACTCTTTTTATTTCCTATAAATATATAATATTGATCAATAACATCTTCTAATGCGATTCTCTTCTCCCTAAACACCTCTTGGTGTAATAGCAAGGAACCCATTTCTATAATAATTAATGGTTGGACTTTTGTAATATCAAACCCTTGACGACCTAACTCTTGGACCTTATCCTGAAACCATTCGTTAACTATAAAATTCAATCCAGGAACATTAAACTGATGATCATGCAATACCAAAATAGGATATATTCTAACCTTTAAAGCATCATATCTTGAATCAAAACTGAATTCATAATTTAATATCCTTTTAACATTATTAACCAATTGAAGCACAGCTTTATTTTGATTACCATCTCTAAGGAATCTTTTCTTCAGCTCCTTTTCATACAATGAAAAATCATAACTAGATTTCACTTGAGCGCTTATTAAAACATCCTTGCTTTCAAATAGAAAAATCTTATTTCCGTTTCTTACATAGTAGTCAGGTTCAGCAATAAGACCCCTCATTCTGATTTCCTCCCCAGAAAACTCAATATATCTATTTTTAAAAATGTATTTCAACTGTTTATAAAAAAGATACTTTTCAGAAAATTCATCACAATAATAACCTCGAAATTCCTTAATGTCTGTCGAGGATAAATTCCTGTTAATCTCAGATATCTTAAAATATAAGCCTTTGTGTAACACCTCAGCTAAAAACAATCGGTAAAGCACTTTATATTCGCCCTCATTAATCTTTAGTAACGGTTTACCTCTAATCTTCCTAAAATCAAAGTCTGTTAATAAATCAGAATCGAAAATTGATAGTTTATCTAAGAATTTACAATTTTCTTCAAAAAGATCATCCTTTGGAATAGAAACATTTGTATGAGTTTCGTCCGCAGAAATTATCGAAGACATTATTATTGGTAATAATCTTTGAAAGTATTCTTTCCAGTTCTTGACTTTAACCTGGGAATAAAATTCATCAAGTAACTTATTTGTATTTGTATGCAATTCTAAAAATTCGAAAAATGAGACTGACTTAACAATCTGGCTTACTAACACTTCTATTATATCATAATTTAATATATCTGTATTTGGAAATGTATTTGCAATAGAAAGAGCAGCGAGCTTAAGTTTTTGATCAACATTATCGGTCGATCTAATTGCAACATCCTGCTTTTTGAAAAGGATTTCATTTTGAATCAGTAACGCTTTAAAAAGGCTAATTTCAAATTCTTGATTAGAAAGAGTTTCATCGTCCTTAATATTGTCATATGCGAATTCCAAAAGATAAAGCACAGATTCAGTAGAAACGAGTGTAACTTCTTTATCTGGATTATTTTCCGAATATTCAATCACTCTATCAAAAATATCATTTGCGATCTGATTATTTTCAGCTTCAAAAAACATCTCTATGAACTCTTTAGGGGACTGAAACTTAGAATTTTTATTTGAGAATGGAATTAAACCAACTAAAACACTTATTAAACGCTGCCTCCCCATCCCAGAGAGGCAATCCAAAATACTCTTAGGTTCATCATCAAATACTTGAGAATACCCCAACATATTTACTAACTTGAAACTCGCTTTCATTTTTAATAATTAACTTTCAGACTAATTTCATCGCCTATTATAAATACTTTCTATATTCTATTTTTAATTTGTGCTTAAGCTTTGGAAAATCTGTTTTATAATATTTTAAGAACAATTCAGAATTATTAAAATCAAATTTCTCATTAGATTTATTCTCTAGACTCTTATTTAAACTTGTAAGAATAATATTGTCATCAATTTTAGAAAATAGCTGATTAAATAAAGAAATAAAATCATCAGAAAAATATATATCACTTTCCTCTACTTTTATTTTGATCTTATTGTTCAACTCAACTACATTTCCAATTATATTCCTGCCTTCTTCAATCGATGGACCAGCATTTATTCGTGCAAGAGTATGCCCAAGTGCTAAAAAATCTATATCTCGTGTAAGCTTGATTAAGTCTAAATGAATTTCTCTAATTATTTCAGCTCTTTCCTTGTGAATAAAAGCAAACTTTATCTCAGCCTTTTTTAGATAGAAATTAAAAATAGTCCTAAGAATATACCCAATAGCCAAAATTAGAACTGTTATCTGAGACCAATATTTATTCAAGAAATCGAAAATTTTCATAAGTGTGGGTTTTCATTCTAACTAACGAATCATCTCTTTATGCGTAGTTAAATAGCTCGTGGCACATATCCTAATCTTCATAAGAATCAAATTTATCTCTAAAGTAACCAATGATTTTATCAGCCTTAACATTGACTTCAAAAGGAGTTCTTTTAATTGCAATTAAATCATCTAAAAGTAAAATTGTCCTGATAATACATCGCCGGCACTCTTGCCTATGAGGATCACTATGAACTCCTTTGTTCGACAATTCATAAAGCTTGTTCCATTCTTCAAATAAGGATGATGTATTGGTAACTATAAGACCAATATTCACTTCACTTCTGAGTTCGCGTTTAGCAAATTCAAAAAGCCTATTTTTATATTTATCTTTTTTTAATGAATGTCCATCTGTAATTTCATTTGTAGCAGGAAATAAACAATCTGTGACATATTCAAAAACGCGTCGACAGGAAGTCATTGCCTGAGCGTATTGCTCACCAGTTTGAGCATTCAAGAAAATGTGATTTATAGACCATAGTTTATCCGTAAGCTCAGGAGCAGCATCTGTTAATTTCCCTATTATCTCGTCTGTTACTGTTGAAAAAATTGAATCCATCCCTTTTTTCCAATCAGATGCTCTTCGTGCAATTTCGAAATTATGATTATCGTCGAAAATACTATGGCGGAAATTTGAAAATTCAGTACTTATCTTTTCAAACGGAATACCTTTTAAAAGTTGTTTCATATCTTCCAAATATTCCAAACTTTCTGGGCTGTTATCGTCAATTAGGATATTAAATTCAGTATTTAAGATTCTAAATTTTGGCCCAATACTCTCGCCATATAGTGACCAATGTAGTTGAAATGAATTATCTATCTCGCATGCCCCCAAATACCTCTCCTCGTTTATCAATTGATCATTTAGCCGCAAAGCAAGTTCTTCTGGTATAGTTTCAAAGCAAATCACAAAGGCTGTATCTTCAATAAAACGATTTGCCTTTTCCCAAACAATCCTGTTCCAAATATCTCCTTGAACTTGAAATAGGGTTTTCAAAAACACAATATGATTCTGAGCACCCCTTAAAAAATCCATGATTAAAAGGTCACCAATAAGGATCTTAGAAGATATATAAGGCTCCCGTAGCTTTAAGAGTGCGTTAAACACCACCTTGTAAAAAATAATGTCATATCTTTCTTTGATATCGCCACAATTAAAATGGTATGCTACTTTCATAAAAGTATCTTTTTTTATTTAAACCTTTCCTAATTAATATCTTAAAGAATTCTATTACCGCGAATAATCTTTAACATAGCTATTAAATCTCCCCTTAATAATACCAAGATCATCCATATTATAAAGTCCTCCCACTCTATGTTCTATCCGATCAATAAGCCTTAAGTTGTTTCCAAGTACTTGCTTTTCTCCTTGAATTACCCACACCAATCTTAACCCAGATTCTTTTAGAATCTTCAGCATATGATCTTTTCGAATCAATAGGCATGCAGGTCCCTTTTCATAAACCGAAGGATCAAAGCAGACCACTTCGTCTTGATCGTTATAGTACTCTCCCTCCTTCTCTGAAGGCTTCAAACCCATCGCTAGTAATGACGATGGTTTGTAGTAGCTAATTGGCTCCTCCTTAGAGCAATCAAATTCTTCCTCCCACAAGAAATACATTGCGGTTCCGTGCGCGTCAGCCACCTTTTTTCTTGAATGCGGGGCTTCAAGCTTTGATGGCAATGCATCTCCTCCGTAATATCGGTTTAGTTGAAAGAAAAGTGATGCAGAAGACCAATAATGTTCACGGCTAAAAACTTCATATCGGTTTGAAACGTCTGGCGACCAACTTTGCCATGCATTGTTCGCATGGTCTACTTCTAGCATTTCGCGAAGTTCATTTGGCTCTACTAACCAGCTGCCTATATCGTACCATATTCTCTTACCATCTCTTCCCCACCGCTCCTCACCTAGCTTTTTTGATTCCTTCCAACTTGGATGCATATTGAGATTCAACCACTCTACACCACTTAAATCCTTTATAGTCAATAGTTCCATTATGGGTGGAAAATCATCACTTCTTCTTTTCCAGGATCCCGGCGCTTCTTGCCAGTTTTGATACTTAGAAGGAATCCACCAGGGGAGCACTTCCAAATTCTCAAGGTCATCTTCCTTTCTAGTTGTTTTTATTACAATTGATGGGTCGATATCGCGTATATAGGGTCGCCAAGGGCCATCATATTTTTTATGCTTACTCCAAATGCTTCCCCCATCATCAACCATATTGAAATTGTCAGATACTTTTGCAAGAATTTCATAAAACACAATCCACTGATACTTTTTCCCAATACGTTCCTGATGTCCATTTCCTCTGCCTGAACCTTGTATTGAATCAAACTCAGAGAAAACTTCAGGGTCATAGCCCAACTCAAAAATTCGTTGTACACCATAATTACTTAACCCATCACAATCTACCTCCCAATTGCTTAATGCACTTTGAAAAGTATATCGACCAAAATCACCATAGCTTGCCATTCCTCTTCCATATTCAGTTGTCATCGAACTTAAAATTGCAGTGGCTCCCCACTTATTTCCTCCATGGTGCCCGTCTTCACCTTTTGGTTCATAATGGGCGTCGATTTCTTCGATGGTAGGCAATTTATCAGGAAAGGCACTTTTATAAGGGGGTCGAATTCGTTCTATTTCAACAGCTAGTTCAAGACCGAGATGAATGGTGTATTCGATAACACCCCTTGCATAATCCCGAAGTAAAATATGTGGATAAACCTCCTCTTTGTGAAAAATCGTTTTATAAACATAGTTACTAAGAGGAACCAATGCTTCGATATCCTTTGTACGCAATGAACATCCATAGGCTACTGCAAATAAACGTTCGGTCACGTAGGGATCATTTACACCATCGAATTGTTGCAAAACTTTCACAAAAACTGAAATCCTGTTTTGAAAAAGACAAACCAAAGCTTTTGTGGCAGCATCTCTCAAATACCTGTTGGAACTAGTTAGGAACCAAGCCAGCATAACCCCTGCAAGTCTCGCTGACTCATCACTAATGTCTATGTGAGGTTCTTCATTCCAAGCCCAATTAATTAAACGCTTTACAGCATTATGACCTGAAGGTTCACCATATTTATCCTGTAACCAAGTTGTCCACAACTCATCCCTCTTTGCTAAAGTAAAACCAAATAAGTTTTTATGAATTCTATCTGCATTAAAGAAATATTCAGGTTTAGTTGTCATCGAAATAGAAACTTCCAAAAAACTGTAAAACAACTCTCGGTCCTTACCTATTACCTGACTAACATACCCACTTGAAGATTCTCCAATAGTATCTGAACGTCTCCATATTAACCCAGCTATAAATGCTCTTGCCACCGCATAAAAATTAGCAGCATATGGTGCTATTTCATGTAGTTCTATTCCAGTGCGTTCAGGCACCTGCACGGAGAGTGCTTCTAAAAGGTTTTGATTATAAAATGCCTTTGAATTATCTGCCAATAATTCTCTTAATGGACCCGAATCGAAAGAATTTTTAGGATTGTCTGGATCAAGGTATTTGTCCAGCAAGGCAGAAACAATTAAGTGGTCTTGAAATCGCTGGTAAGCAAAGTGAATTCCATAATAATTATTTCGCCCTTTCCAATAAAGGTCTTCATTGATTACTCCTTCCGAAATTAGCTGCTTTAGATACTGTCTATCACTACTTCCACATTTACCTGAAAAAGAATGGTTGGCAATTTCTTCACCTGCTTCATAGGGTATATGGTCTTTCCCTTGTTCTACTATTTTAACAAGTATTCCATCCACTGCTTTTCGCAATAGTTTTAACCTACTGTCATAGTCCAATTCATCTGGTCGTGCCAGTTTATCTTCAACTCCTTGTAGATAGTAGTCGATTATGGATGAAATGCCTTGATAACCATCTGGCACATGTTTGAATCCTCTCTTATTCAACCCCTCACAAAAAAGCTTTAGAAATAAAGGATTTTGAAATTCAGGATGGAGCATCGGTGAACCAGGAGGAATAATGTCGTAATGTTTGAAGAAATGAATGGATGCTTCATACTCCATACCTTCAAATCCTGGATGGTAAATTCGCGAAGCGATTGAATTATCAATCACACTTTCAGGGGCAATTAGATCCTCAAAAGAATCTCGAATACTGACAATAAGACCAAGCCACGGATACTGTTGAAATGAACGGATAAAGGACTTCAGTTTTTTTTGCCAAACACGCCTTCCGTTCCCCTCATTCAGGGCATCAATAAAAATAATGATACGGCTTTGGCGGCTTTCAGCTTTAGCATTCAAAGCCCCAAGTAAAACATCCTCATTCCCATTAAACCTAAGTTGATTCCGTAAAATTTGTGTCCATGGCATTTCATTGGTAGAAAAGTTCTCTCCCAACAGCAACAGGCTGGTTTGATTATTTGATTTTCTCCCGGAAACAATGTCGGCAAGAGCATGAGACTTTCCAATTCCAGCCGGGCCAACCAAGATCAGGAAAGGATCATTGGCCAATTTGCATACTTCTGAATCCAGAAAGGAGTAGAAATCATCAATTGCACTGGAAAGTGCCCTTAACTCATGAAGTTCATTGTTGTAAGGCCGTGAAAAATAATCGATCCTATCTCCCTTTTCCCTTTTTGTATTTTCCTCATCTTCCCGCCATTCATGCAGTTGGACTGAAATTTCCTGAACAGCTTTATCCACACATTTTAGCTCACTCCTGATCGCCTCAAAAGGAATGGCATCAACTCCCGAAAAATCAATGTTTTCGTAAACCTTCCTGAAATATTCTATGGACCTATCTAAACTGGATGTCTTTTCTGCAAGCTCTTTTTGCTTAGCTTGTAAATATGCGCTCCGTCGCTTTTCAAGCACAGCTTCGTAATGGGAATTGATCTGGTTGGAAAATTTCTGATCGCGTGTAAACCCATCGTGGAAACGTAGTAATGGTAATTCGAAATTTAATTCAAGAGTGTATCGGCCACCAAGTGCATTAATGCTTTCCTGATTTTTTTTATCAAACCATTGATCTGTTAGTTCAGTCTTATTAAAGAAATAATAGATCAGTCCCTCATTATCCGGTTTGCGTAGTCGAGTTTCCAATTCATGCTTCCCCCAATACCCGAAGGAAACCTTCATTTTTTTTAATGTGGCATACTCTTCCCATTTGGCAACATGATCATTCCATTTCTGCAGCATTGATTTGCCACGACCTTTCCCATCTGGTCGATCAACTGGGATGGATATATAATATTCTTTTAGTTTAGGATGATTATCAATGGCGGATTTGACAGATTTATCTACCTGTGTCCACTGGTTGTCCGACAAGCTAATTGTAAAATACTTGGCTTGCCAGCAATGGATATCTCCATTGGTCAATTCCCAGAAGCATTCTTTACCACCATCTGGTTTACCGATTCTGGTAAACCGCACCTGGTCAGCTATTTTCTCCTGCCCTGCAAGCTGGCAGACCAATTCCTCGAAACCTTCCCGCTGGCCTTCAATCGCGCGTATATTGTTCCAATTAATGCTCAAAACCCTTTTTTTATTTCAATTGGATAATTTGAATTCATAATCCTCAAAGAGGTTCTCTAATCTGACCTTAAAATAGTCCATACTTCTCAGGTCTTCTAGTTTATCTTCTCCAAACATGATTTCCAATTCTCCTTTTATTTGCAGCACTAGATCTTCCACCAATTGACCTTTCTTAATGAGTTGATTTTTTGCTTCAGGGTTTAAATTGGGAGTCAGTTTTGGCGTATCTAAATCCTTGTTTACAAAGTCGTCATAATGAAGGGATAAATTCTTCTTATAGTCATTTTCTGTAACAACTTTAAAACCAACGGATTTGGCAAGAGCTAAAGAAGAATTGAAATTCCTTGGGCCAATACCATGACTAATTGAAACTTCAAATGGTTCTTCTATTGGGTGTCGGTTTATTCCCCAAAGAAATGGAATGACATAATTTCTTAAAGCATTGGACAAATATCCATTGCCACGTTCCTCATATAACGCATACCAGTGGAAATCATCCTGACCGCAAATCGCAGCGACATATTTCCCTGCGTTATTTTTAATTAAGAAAAAGTCCTGATTCTTGCAGATATATCCTCCATTTTTCCAAATCCAAACTTTAGCAATCTCAACATTACCTCCTATTGAATTTCTGTATACTATGTTTTTCCCTTTCCCACTATTTAGTTTTCTAAGAAGATCTTTTATGCTATCATCACTCATAATTTCTGTTGCTTAGCCCCCGCAAGCTGGCATACCAATTCTTCAAAACCTTCTCTCTGGCCTTCTATTGCACGTATGTTGTTCCAATTAATGCTCAAGTCTACTTAATCTATTTTTGATCTAAGTCAATTTATAAATGGTGAAAACCAAATCAAAAAAACAAGTTTTTGTTCCTTAAAATGTGCCGTTTGTACTTTCAAATTATCGAAAGATTCAATGTTCCTAGTTTTGAATTCTTTAAAAACCTCCACAAATCCGTCCCTCCACGCAGTCCATTTTTTGTATACAACTACCAATTCTTCAACTTGCCATGCTAGTTCTTGTAATTCAATTATACTCGGGTTTTCACTCATTCCAATATGCAAAATGGTTCTTATAGGAATAAAGTATTCATCATGCCATTCTCCAGCTGTAATTGGGTTGTCTGGGCTATTTTTTGACATTAAAAATATGTTTGATAAAGAATTTATTTCTGAGACAATTTCCAGCTGAAGCTTGTCTTGCCTATTTGAATGAGCTAGCAAAAAACTCACTTTGGTCTTATCAAACTTTGTAAATGCCTCATTCCATTCTTCTCTAAGCTTATCTGTACCGACAGAGAAATCTGAATATTTATCAAAAACTCTACTACTAAAAGAAGTTAAAAAACCTATTGAACTAACCATATTAAATAAAGCTTTCTCATTTGATGATTTGTCTCCTCGTGAATTTGAAACATAAGTATTCATGAGGTGCAGGAAGGGGATTTCATCCAATTTTTTCAATTGTATTGTTTTTACCGACATTCTTTCCTCATGAATTTCCTTAGATCCTGTAAGCTTATTAACAAAAGTATCTATCGAATCATTTTGACTTGAAAAAATATTTTCATGAGCGGAAATCCAATATTCAAATGCTTCTCTAATGGACTTTGCCTGCTCTCTTGCCTGCCACTTTTTCAATAGAGAATTTACCAAATATCCAAGCCAGAAAATAAAAATTGTAACGAATGTATTGATTAACAAGTCCATTGAAAAAAAACCCCAGATCAAATTCGATTCAGATAATTTATTAATTTCCAGAGCAATAGATTCTAACCTGTTTATTTTTTCATATTCCAACGAATCGGAATTGAAAATTTGACTGAATATCATATTGTAAATCATTTATGGAATGGTGGTTAGCTCTGCTACTATTTTAAATTATACTTCAATTTCTGATTTCTCGACTATTCACTCCCCTTCTCGGTGTAGTCAGTACCTCGTCTTGACTGGGTGGAATTTGTAATTCCATCCTGATATCATTACCAATTTGCAATTGGCTTATCTACCTCATCCCCTCCTTCTTCCTGATTCTCTCCGTTCTTGGGACAGGCTCCCCGCAATACTGCGGGACAGGCATTTAGGAGAAGGCGATTGTAAGGTGTATTATTCAAGCAAGTGCTTTCACTAGCTTGAGAGGTTCTCCGGATTTAAGCCCGGGGGGTGTGATAAAAGTTGGCTGTTCTACCTACCTCATCCCCCCTTCTCCTTTATGCGAAGGCGATCGACCCTGCTCCTGGTGGAGATTAAGGATAAGAAGTAGGTTAGCTGTTCTCAATAACTAAAAGGCTTATGCAATAAAAGGAATAAAATGGTACTGAAACATACCATGTACAGGGTATTTTTGGGTAAAACTGAATAATCTTCACAGATTTCTGGCCAAATAGCGAAACTCTTGACTTCGAGGGATTAAAGAATCACTTGGTATTACGACAAGGACAGTACCTACCATTTTTACCCCGGACTAAATGAAGGAAGTATCTTAAGTTTTAAACTCTACAATCAGCAGCATATAATCTGCTCATTTAACGGCCTAAGAATGGTACAGCATCCCCATATCACCTTTAGGGTTTGGTCTACTTTAGTTCCGCTTTTCCTCGCCTAGATAGCGATGAAAAGTCGAGGCAGAGTCGAAGAAAAGTCGATGCAAAGTCGAAGGAATAGAAGGTTTGGTTATACCTACTTCAAATGTAAATCATAAGAAATAAGCAAATTGCCAAGTGTCCTTCTACAGACACGGGCAGTCATCCTGCTATAGCTCTTATTTTACAGTTAGATCTCCATACCTATAAGTTCGTTGATTAGCCATTCTTCGGCCAAGCAATCTGCGATGCTCCTTCGATGTATGATCGTACAAGCATCGAAGGACCATCGTAGAAACAACGTACCAGCATCGCAGGAGACTAAGGTCATCCCTTATAAAACTCCCTAGCAATTCCCAACATGCTCCCATGAATCTCCCATAAACACTCGGAGAATCTAGGGAACAACAAGGGAGAAATAAGCTAGCGTCAAAGAGTGAACTGACAGTAATTTTTTACGTGCTATACAACTTTACAATTCTTTCCCATACTGAATTTAGCAACCAACTAGCTTAGAATTTTCAACCCTTCAATCAAGCTATGTAGCGCATCGATTTTTACTTTGGTTCGCTCAAAGTGAGGAAGCAATTCCTTCACGAAAAACAGACGTTCTTTTGGATCAGCCTGCATATGAAAATAGTGGGTAATCTGGTTGATATTCACTCCGATTTTGTTGAGTTCATTTCTGAGCAGTCCTAATTCTACCAGAGTGGTCTCCACGGATTCGTTTCGCGTGTTGAGTGTTAGCTTTCCTTTAAAAAGAATATCTCTAATTAGCTCACTTATCGTCTGACAATAGGCACTCCTTTTCAGCAGAATTTCCAGTTTCTCTACTTCAGTTTGAGTGAATCGGATCGTCTTCCTTATCGGATAGTTTATTGTTCTCTTTTTCATATTCCGAATATTATAAAATTCGACTTCGGAGAAATTTTATCCCTACAGCAACTCCGGCAGCTGTGGGCAAGATCGGATTGGCGTCAGACAATCCTACATCTTGCTCATTGCCAACTCGCAATGCACATCACAACCAGCATTAGAGCATTTATCTTATAAGGAGAAAATTATTTAGGCATTGGAAAGCCTCAGTTTTCCAGATTCCAAACCCAATCGTCAGCGGCCATTATCCAATCACGGATTGCGGATCCCATTTCATTACGCCAGTCCATTCCCTGATAATAGAAATAGAATACTTCCGCTTCGGAAGCCGGGACTTGAAGGGAGTTAAAGTAGGCTTGTACCTGCTCCAGTGATGGCGGAACGTGTCTGGAAAAATTGAGATTCTGAGCTTCGAGATTCATAACGCTTATCGTTTTTGATGAAGCTCAAAAGTGTGGTAGTGTGGAGTGGAAAGGTCACACTGACAGTAGAAGGTGGAGAATACCTTAAAAGAAAATATGATTATCCGCAATCACACCAGTAAGGATAAATAGAAGCAATAATGAGTCGATCAAAAAGTTTTTGACCAAAGTACCTTCGGTTGAGCTTGTAACAAAACTCGTCCAAATAGTTCTGCATCATTCGTTCGCTTATCATATGGTAGGTTTGCAGGTGTTTTTTTAAGTTACTTATTGCAATGTGAGCCCATTTAAGGTTGAATTTTCCTTCCTCAGTTTTGGAGATTTCTTTGATATGAACATCGATACAGTCACTCAAATCAGAGAAAGTAGTACTCTTGTCTGTTTGAAGAACGGAATCTTTATCGATGTATTCCTTGATTAAAGCCTGTGCGGTTTTAGCCTCCAAATTCTTTATCTTCTTCATTTTAAAGTACCTACAGCTCTTCTCAAGGACTCCAGAGTCTACGTCTTCTAAAATTGTCGACTCTGCCATTACCGCAACTTTTGATTGCTTTTGGCTTCCTCGCCCTCTTTTCAGGTTGTTTTTGACTTTAGGTTTTGTCGCTTTGCCTACAAATGCTTCGTCATATTCAACCATATCTTCCAGTCTATAGCGATCATCTCTTTTGCCCATCACTACTCTGAGTTTATGATACATCCTGAATACTGGCTCATATCGCTTCATTCCCAATTGCCTCTGAAGTTCTGTAGCACTGAACCCCTTCTTGGTAGCGGTGATAAAGGTCATCGCCAACATCCATGTTTTGATCGGTAAATTGCTGTTTTCCATGACTGTACCACTCTTTATACTGGTTCTGAACTTGAAAGAAGCACACTGAAAGGATTTCTTGTTCTCAAGCCAATAATGCTGGGAATGGCTACACCGTTTGCAGATAATCCCTTGTTGAAGCCTTGCATGCTTGATGAATTCCACACAGGAAGCTTCATCTGGAAATCGATTAATGAAATTGATGATGTTCATGATCAAAACCGTTTATTTTGATCTAATTTAAAGCAACTTATTCACCTGATAAAGGAAGTGTCACAAACTGTCACTTACATCTTATTTGGCTACTGGTGCAATTGCGGATATACATAAAAGAAAAAATACTAGAAAATTATCCCGATTGATCGGTAAGAAATCTTTGGTGGAGATACTACAAAAAAACTAAAACAAGCTAGCTAATTACTCCAAAATCGCCACAAAATAGTTAGGATTTTTAGCGAGATGCTCATCGTGAATCTATAAATCACATGTTAAATATTGCTTTCAAATAGAATAGTCGTAGATATATTAGCGGCTTTTAAACCAATAGCCCTACCAAAAAACCACACGAAATTCTCTCAGTATATGTCAGGTATAATTACCCGAGGCCCACCACCGAAGAACTTCAGCATCCGCTTGCAGCTTCCAATGAAGCTGGGTTTCTTCTAGGTATAAGTGGCTTCAACAAAGGTGTATTGACTACAGTCCAGTGTAGGCACAAATTCTTCAACAGCAAACTGATCTCTTTGGTATGGGGATCAATGACGTAGAGCTTCTTGCCAGCATAGCCCATGAATACTTTTTCTCCTTCGTGATGCTAAAAATGCATCGTTGGTCTCTGTCTGCCCACAAACTCGAGAATGTGCCTGTGGAACTGGCTGGACTGAAAACCGACGGAATGCTTCAGGTTATATGACTCCCAGAGACGCTGGCGAGCCATTCTTTTTTTACGGAGCTCCTTTGCTTTTCTCGGTAAAAGGGGAAGAAAGATTTCCAGTTTGTCACTTTGAAGTTAAGGAGTTGGAGGTCCGAGGATAAGCTATGCCATGCCATCATCGGAGAGTTGGTTTGCTTCATCGAAAAGCATGCCTGTCTCCTGAAATCTTCTTAGGTAGGACTTGATGGTGTTGCGGGAGACTCCCGTTAGTTTGCTGAGCTGTTTGCTGCCATGCCCTTCGAAATGGCCTCGTAAAATTTGTCTGATCTTATTCATGGTAAGGGGGCGATTGGCCATTGAAAATGTGTCGTTGTTCACACTTCCAACAGGTCTTAAAAGCCTCCTATTCCATTCCCAAAAAATAACTTCTGACGGGGGTCAGTTTGCATCACCAGCCGGGGGTCAATTTGCATCACTAGGCAGGGGTCAACTTAAATCGTCAGCCGGGGGTCAACTTCATCGTTTTTTGCACTGGTCTACCAGATTCAACGTCGCATACTAGCTATTCTGGAGGGCATACAATCAAAAACCCAGTCCAATTGCGAATATGGACTGGGTTTTATAGCTTAAAACGCCTGAGTCTTTCAGCAGGACCAAATTATAGGTCGGCTATTTTCCCCAAAATGTAAATTCATTAAAATTAGTAATCGAACCTCCATTTATTGCTGAAACACCCACAAATCTTACATATTTATGGTTCTACCACGAATTTAATGGAATAGCTATCTTTAAGCAAAAAGATGTTTACGGAGAATTTTCTCACCACACTGCTCAATTTGGAGGATGGCTGGGTAGTTGAATCGGTTAAATCAAACCTATCTACTGCTGAGATTTTCATTCATATTAGCTGTAATTTAGAGCAACTGGTGGATGATCAGACAGGAGAACTTTGCAAGGTATATGACCATGCCCCAGTGCGTGAATGGCGGCATTTAGACACCATGCAATACAA
>Ga0123337_10001105_pt1 | contig 36860 bp, 32 predicted proteins | sample frozenSSSSmetaG_FD_89792 | JGI IMG/M metagenome (GOLD analysis project Ga0123337, IMG submission 89792) | Glacier valley bacterial and archeal communities from Borup Fiord, Nunavut, Canada, to study Microbial Dark Matter (Phase II) -... | ecosystem: Environmental > Aquatic > Freshwater > Ice >...
CCCGGCCAGTGCCCCGGCCAGCGCTTCCTTTGGCGCAGGTTGTGCGGCGGCTTGTGCTTCGGCAGCTTTGCGCGTCGGGTTGGGATGCGTCTTGAGTTTGACCGCGCTCAGTTCAATCTGCTGCATCACCTTCGCGAAACGCGGATCGCTGGCCGCCTTACCGACAATGCGCAGCGGACGCCCTCCCACACCGGATACATCGCGGGCAGGGGGCAGCGCCGTTTTCGTCGGGGCAATTGCGCGTCCGGGCATCGTCGTTATATGCTCCGGCGCAAGGGCGACATTTGCCCGGCTTTGCGATATTCGCGCTGGACCGCCGCGACGAGGTGCGTGGTACGGATCGGGCTGCCCTCTTGAAGAGCGAGCGTCGCCGCGTGCAGCGCAGCGTTACGAATTTGCCCGCCCGAAAGCGCACAGCGTCCAGCGATTTCCTGCAAGGGGGCGCTCTCCACCTGATGTTCGCGCGGCAGATGCAGATGCCAGATCGACCAGCGCTCGGCAGCTTCCGGCAGGCGAAATTCGATGACGACATCCATGCGACGCTGAAAGGCGCTGTCGATCCGCTCGGCGGAGTTGGTCGTGATGACGACGATTCCCTCATAGGATTCGAGACGTTGCAGCAGAAAATTCGTTTCGAGGTTCGCGTAGCGGTCATTCGCGCTGGAAACGTCTGTGCGCCGCGTGAGTAGCGCGTCGCCTTCATCGATCAGCAATACGATGTCGCGCTCTTCCGCCTGGGTGAAGAGCCGATTGAGGTTTTTCTCTGTTTCGCCAATGTATTTATTGACCACCGAAGAGAGATCGACGCGATACAGTTCCAAGTCAAGCGATGCCGCCAGCAGCCGCGCGGCCAGCGTCTTGCCCGTCCCGCTCGCTCCCGTGAAGAGCGCGCGGATACCTACCGAGAGCGCCATTGCGTCGCTGAACATCCCCGGCAGACGCTCGCGATAGCGGCAGCGGTTTTCGAGGATGCGTAGTTCGTCCATCGTGTCGCTGGATGCCGCGAGGTGTGACCAGTCGCCCTGCACGGGGACATAGACCGCGAGCGCCTCCAAAGCCTGACGGTCAACCGCCTGTGACGCCTGACGAATATGACTCATCCCGACCTGCGCACCGCCATCAAGCCGCGCATAGGTGGTCGCCAGATTTGCTACACGCCGGATCGCGCCGCTCGCCAGCCGGAAGCGCTCAGAAAAGGCGGTAGTCTGCCCGTTTTCGCCCAGGCATGTTGTCCAGTGCTGGCGGCGCAGTTCTGCGTCCGGCATGTCGAGTGTGAGCGTCACCGTATGTCGATCCTCTGGGCAGAGGACGCCGCCCTGCTTGCCAAGCACGACGCCAAGCGGTCCGTCACAGCCGTTCATCGGCGGGAGTGGCACTGTTTCGCCCGTTGGAACGTTGAACGTGAACACGGGCATTGCGTGGAGCAGAGTCGCTAACGCACCAAGATAGGTTTCCTGCGCGCCCTCGACTTCGAGAACGGCGCGGCCAAGCGCGCGAGCCAGAGCGCGCAAAAGGGTATGCCGCCCATTATGCTGCGGTCCGCGCACCAGCACGATCATACCGGGCGTTTCGGCCAGCATGTCGAGCAGCGAGGCTGCCCTTTCGCGCACGGCATCGCTGACGATGAGAGCATCCGAGGTTGGGAGCAGCGCGACCGGAATATGGCGTAGCCCCGCCGCCTCGACCGGGAAGCCACGCAACGCATCCCAGAGCGCGGGTAGGACGTGCAGCGGCTGATTGCGCTGAGGCGCGGTAGAGTCGCTCCCGTGCAACAAGCCATGCGCGGTAAGCTGCCGCAATGGGTCGCGAGCGCCGGGCAGCGGATTACGCCACCAGCTTTGCAGCAGGCCAGCCGTTGGACGTTGTTCGCCCTGCATATCCTCGAACAGCGTGCCGAAACGCGCGTCATCTTCGACCAGCCCGGCAGCAATCAACAGCGTCAATGCTTCGGGTGGGAGTTCTGCCACTATGCGCAGCGCACGAAGCGGCAGATGCCCGGCGACCCGCTCTTCCCAGACACAGATCGCATCCAGCCACCAGCGCAGCGCCTCACTCGGCGCGAGTCCTTTCACGCCATAGGTGATGATCTGGTTGTTGTACTCCGCGAGGAACGGATATTCCTCGAACATGGCCTGCCATGTCTCGTACCCCTCCGCGACCCGGTTCAGAATGTGCAAAACCGCCGCGCGCTGATAGAGCCAGAAATGTCCGGCGGCGGTGAGCGGTTGGTCAGGGAAGGGGTTCATCAACTTCACTCGTAATGAAAAGCGATAATGCGACCGGCGGCGGGTATCCAGCCAGGGTTGCGGTCCAGCCCCGCCAACCGGATCGCGACCGGATGCGCTTCGAGCGAGAATGTCACGTCCAGCCGAGTCCCGGTGAGGTAAACGCGCGCGGAGTGCATCAACAAAAGGCGTGCAAGTTCAGCGGATGAGGCCTCTGATGCGAGGCCGAGCGCCAAGCGCAAGCGAGCGCGCATGTAGCTCACCCACCCGCCTGCCCAGTGTGGAAGGTCGCTATCAAGTTCATCGATGGGCAGCGTAGATGGCGGCAGGGGCGCAGACTCGACTTCATCCATAAGGCTCGCGTCGGGTGGCTGATGTGGGTCGCGCCCCGCAAGGTCGGCGAGTAGCGACCACATTGGATCGCCGTCGTGCGGGTTAGGGAGTAGCGCGCGCCCGACCAGCGCCAGCAAATCCCAAATCGCGAGCGGCAAACTGGGTTCGAGCGGGCGCGTAAAATCGCCGTAGAGTTCCAAAAACAGGAACAGGTTGAGCAGATAGAAAATGCCGCCAAGCGAAGTTTCTAGCGAAGCGTTGAGTGAAGGTGAGGGCGGCGGTTCATATAGCCCGGTCGATTGAGAGTAATCTGGTTTGGTTTCCTCTGATGAAGCAGGCGGCGTGACTTCCCCCGACGAGACAGCGGATGGTGAATCGGATAGCTGCTGCATGATCGGGCGTGCTTCCGTTGCATCGCTTTGGGCGGTGCACCTAAGCTGGATTTTATTGTTTTCAATGGATTTTGGAGCATCAAGCAGACTACTGACCTGCGGCTCCACTATTGGAATATGCGAGACGCGCGGCGCAGTTTCCGTTTTCCGGGGAGCCTCGACTTGTAAATCCGGCGTTGAGCGAGGCAGCCGCGAGACGGCAGGCACAGGCGGCATTTGATAACGACGAGCCGCCGCCCACGCGCGCACCTGTTCGACAAACGCAAACGAGCGCACCACGACAGGCGCGCGGTAGAGCATCAGCCCGACGCCCAGCAACGCGGCCTGTTCAGGTGACAGGTTGGGCGTGCGGCTCTCAGCGATCCATGCTTGCCAGGGCGGATCATGTGCCGTCGTGGATGCAGGCTGGCTCTTTGTAGGAAGTGGAGTCGCCGATGGTATAGTGGTGGACGTGCCTTCGTAGGGTTTAATTTCCACAACAGGGGTCTTGGATCGTGCTTGCACGAGTGAAAACAGGTCGTCAAACGTCTGTGCGAGCGCTTCCAGCGCAAAAACACGCAATAGCACGCCTAGCACTTCGCGCGCATCAGGAAGCGCAAGTTTCCGTACGAACGGCACTGCGAGATTGCTGCGCGTCAGGTGTTCAAGCGCCGCCGGGATGCTCTCCGGCGACTCGATCCATGCCGTTGCTGGATGCTCCAGCCAGCGACCATTCGACGAAAGGGAACGCCACCACCACTGTGACGCCAGATCGCCACTCAGCCATGATTGGGCGAAGCACGCCAATAGTTCGCTCCTATCGGCGAAGAGGACCGCCCCGGCACTGGTGGGGATTGCTCCGGCGATGGGTCGCGCAGCATTGCGTACCCACCCTTCGAGGGCGATCCCTGCGGACTGCTTCCAGAGCGGCGGGGCGAAAAGCGCATTCGGCGCGAGCGACAACGTACCCGGACGCGGATCGTCCATTCGTCGGATGAAGAGCAGCGCGGCGGGTGGCAGGTTCGACGGATGCCGAAGCCCATCGCCCAGCAGACGCGAAATACGCTGCCCGGCGACAAGCGGATCAACGCCTGTCGCATGAACCCGCGCCCGCCCGATCTGCACCGCGTGCATGGGACTAGGACTTGCCTGACTTGAACAGCTTCAGGATCGAGGCGAGGAGTGCTTGCAGGAGTGTCAAGCAGCCCTGCGCTGCTGGCTCAGTAAGATCATACTTTGGCCTGCCAAAGATTTTCTCGGCAGGAAGGCGCTGCTCGCCTGGCTCGACTGCCTGAATCACGGTTTCGACCTGCGCCGTGCCGCCGTTCGGGACACGGATTACGTAAATATTTTCGGCGAGTTTTTCCGCGCCAACAAGGTTATGCGTCCAGCCCTCCAGCTCGCCCTGGTGGAAGACATGAAAGCCAAACGAGCCTTGCGCTTCCAGCACAGGGTACACCGTGCCATCGACGGTTGTGCGTGCGCCCGTATCGTGGAAGGCATGGACGCGGTAGGTCGGCATGAGGGGTTCGATGGCTTGCCAACGTCCTGAACTCTGGTATAACTTTTGCAGATTCGCAAAGTTTTCTTTGGGGTCGCCCTCGCGGTTGATGAACTCCTCACGTCGGCCTCGATCTCCTTGCGTTTCTTTCACAGGCATGTTGACCAGTTCGACATACAGGTACACGTCGCGCGGCTTGATCGAAATCGGCGCAAGACCTTTCACGCTGATCTCGGCTGGGCGGCTGAACGTGGAGCCGGGAACGAAATCCATGTTGCGGACGACGCTGCTCGTCGTGAAGGTCATGCCCGGTCCGCTCAATTCGACCAGCATACACTGGTGCGGGTGCGCTTGATATTCTGACCGTTCTGCTGGAGAGACAGTGAACTGCGTTTCGAGCGCTTGGTGTGTCCCATTGGCGATTGCGGCGTGTGTATTTGCGGGGCTAGGACTACCGACCTCGCTCCACTCGGCAGGCAGCGGCGGGTGTGAACCCCAGTTCGCGAGCCGGAACCGCGCAGAGAGCGTGTTAGCCGGGATGGTAGAACCGGTATCGTTCTTCGGTTCTGCAAACAGCGTATTGGCGCTGGTCAGCTTGATCGTGTGGGGGTCGGCATTGCGCGTGCCGATGTGCAGGTAGTCAATGCTGATCGCAGTTTTGGCGGTATCTCCCGCCGGAACGTTGATCAGGCTGCACCGCTCGCCCGCGCCTGCTGCCGGGTAGGACAGGAAGTTGAAAGTTGCAGGCGTGAGTGAACCCGGCCAGCGATACTGAGCGGTTCCCATTGCTGGCGCGAAATTGTTGATATAAAACCACATTCGTAACGCAGTGCCGAGCGCACCCAGCCCCGCGCCACCTGGCATGGATGCTGCTGGCACGACCATCTGGATCGCCCACATCGAGTTGCCACCGGGTATACGCCAGACGCGGGTTTTGTCATCCGCCCATGTCGGGGTACTACCCATATCTGTCAGGTTATCGAAACTCGCGCCATTTCGACGCAGCACGGTCCGCGTATACGCGCCGGAAGCGAGGTCCGCAGCAGTGACAGCGCTCGTCCCGTTCATCTGAATTTGGAGAACAAGCGTCGGTTGTCCTGCCCCTTCTAAACCAAATATCAGGTAGTCATTCGACGCGCTCAGGGCGGGATCGACCTTGACGAACCATGACAAATAAAGTTGTGGGCTGCCGCCTGCTGCATCGGCCAATGCACGGAAAGTCACCTGATCGCTCGTGCCGCTGCCAAACCCGACCTGGTACGCGCCACGCCAGCGCGGATCGTCTAAACCGGTGTTGAATCCAGCGCCCGATGACCACCACTGCGGTGGACCACTGAGGCCGGGAACGCCTGTTGCCTGTGGAATGATAGATACTACAGCCATGCTGCTCTTCTCCCTTTAGAATGCCGCGTCGCGCATTAGTTGCCGACAGCCAAATTCACAGTAATTGTCTGCTTGCGGGTTTGCCCCTGCCGCTGATAACCGATGACGAGTGGTACAGGACCTCCATTCGCAGGTGCTGTCACTGCAAAGATAGGTGTACGTGTATCAGGCGTTATAAGCGTTTCTTGTGCTGGCGTGGTCGGTCCACGAGCAACCGTCCAGCCTGTTGGCGGCGTGATGATCGGGGTATAAGTGCCAGCAACTGCGAAAACAACGTTGAGTTGCAGCGCTGCCTGTTGCCCGCCGGGAACAAACATAGTGTTGCTCGCGGTCTCGAATCGTCCGGGCGGGAAAGCGCTGTTTACAGTTAATGTAATGGTGTCGTCCGGCGGCTCGACCGCCTGCCCGACGGTAAACGACTCATCATCGGACGGCCATGTCGTCCCCTGCGTGGCGGCGGTGACGGTTAACCGGAATTGGCGGTTGTTCGGCAGCGTCGGGAAGGGATCGGCTGTGACTGCGAACTCGGTAAAGGTCGAGTCGAGGTCGAGCGAGGTGAGCGGTTCGTCATTCATTCGCATGACGTGCAGCGCCTGCAAGAGCGTGTTGGCAAGCGCCGCGCTATCAGTGCTAGCGACGGGCAGGACGGTCACGGAAGGTATAAACGTAAAAGCTGCCGGACCACCGCGAGACCGCGCGCGGAAAATAAAGCGTGTTTTCTGACCAGCCTTAATGTTGGTCGGCTCAGTACGGGACCACTGCACATCGACCGGACCATTGAAGGCCAGCACAGCGGGTTGTACGGTGATGCTGCGCGTCACCTGGGAAACGCGGTTGCGCATCAGCAGCTCGACCTCTTTTCCGGCTTCCGGTACGCCGGATAGATTGGGCATATCGAAGACGAGTTGTGTATCGCTTGACCCTGCTTTGAAAGCTGAGGCGGTGATGGGCTGGCCTCCCACGAAGACGCGCTGGCCGCCAACCGAAAAATCGAAGTTCGTGCCGCGAACGATTAACTGTGTCCCCACACGGTACGGTCCCGTCGCGGGTTCGAGCGCGGTGATAGTGAGCATACCAGCGGGACCGCCCTGCGCTTCAAGAGCCTCCAGCCGATCCAGTAATGAATTGAAAAAGTCAGCGGTGATCAGATCACCGGGTTTGACGTGCGAACTGGGCATCCCCTTCCGCTCCTTCCTGTTTAGCTAAAATTACTGTACGCCCATCGATTGACATCATATCGGGCGTCTCCCATAAACGGCATGTGGCCGTTGGCAAAGACCAGATATTCTTGCGGCTCGCTCGCGAGTGGACCTGCGACCGCCTGGCGGTTCTCACGCACGCGGTAGCTCCAGACCAAAACTTTGCTCTCCACCTGGATAGGCGGGAAGTGAAACGAGGCCGCAATCAGGTTTTCGATTTGCGCGCCTTCGATGATGTTGGGCGTGGTCCCGACCTGGTTGCGGAGGGTCATCCCTGCGAAGAACGCCGCCTCTGAGAAGCCAATCGGCCAGCGCGTGGACGCCAGGGGGATAACCCCGGCAGCAGGCAATTCGTGGAAATAGTCGGCTGCGCGCAGCGTACCCGGACTCGGAAGGTCATAGCGCGCTTCTATCTGATCCTGAAATTGCAGGAACCGCGCCTCGCGCTCGGCAATGTGGTGGTCATCGTAAAACGACGACCACGCGAATGTCTGCTTTGCAGGGTGGAGCCGGCGCCGAACGGTGTGCATGTCTACGAACTGTATTCCCTTATCCGCCATCCAGAAAATTGTAGCGAGTGGGACATCACAAATTGTCAATTCGCCCTTCTCACGTAGCTTCGCCAGGTAGCCAGTATCCGCCGTCGGGTTGCCGAAAGGTGCATCGAGCGCGAATGCAGGCTCAATGCAGCCCATCGCCACCCGGTTCTGCACGAGCAACGGTTTTGCGAGGTCGGCGGCACTCGCCTTAAGCGCGATGAGGCGGAACTGCACCGTCTCGACCGTATATCGGGTATTGCAGCCCGCATCGATGTTGGCAAGACCGCTGACGGGTGCGCGGCCTTCGCTCATCTCCGCTGGGCAGAGAACAAGCAGATATACATCCGTCCCGGCCAACTGCGCCGTAACTCGTGTTCCCGCACATGGCGCAAATGCTCCTGTACCGCTTTCCACTGCCTCCTCGCCACCGTCCGTCAGCGTCACATCTACATCATCGTAGAGCGTGAGGGAAACGCCATTCGTATTGAGCGCCGTCCCTGCCGTCATACGCAGAGTCGGCTGCAACTGCCCCTTGCGCTCGCTGACGGTGAGACCGTTTACAATTCCGGTCCCCATAGCGAGTCCAAGTTGCCGCCGCGCTTCGATTTGCGCGCTCTGCTCATGTGTGAGGTCTTCACCAGAGAGCAGCCGCCCATTGAAAAAATTTACCAGCCGCACCGAGTCCGCGCTGCGGATCGGGTTTCTCAGAGTGGTCATCGCCATAATCCGCCTATGCCTCGTATCGGCTGACTTCGATCATCAGTTCAACTTGCTTGAGTTCATCGTCATTGAGCGGTCCCGCAATAAGTTCCGGGTTGCCGCCAGCGACGGAGATGCCCAGCCTTTTCAAGACAAGTGTGAAGCCGCGCGCCTGAAACGCGCCGAGATTGACGTTGAGCGGGAGCGCTCCGTCCTCATTCGGGCTGACAGGCAGCACTTTCACTATGTACATGAATGAGGCATCCGGCTGGGTATAGTCCGCGAAGGTCACGGCTACCGTGCCGCCGCGTCCGGCTTTCGCCGTAAGTTTGTTGTAATTTGGGTTGCCTGAGGTTCCATCGCATGTCACGACCCCGGCAGCGACGATGCTATAGGTTTTGGCAGTATGTCGTACCACATCGGTAATCGGCGATACAGGCGCAGCGGATGGGTCTACAGCGATCCAGTGTCCACCGCTCGGCGTTGTTTGAAACGCGAGAAGTTGCCCATCGCCCGGTGGTGCGGCGAGGGTTGGCACGACCGGGATGTTCTGAATTGCGCTGACAATATTGTTTTCCAGCGGTCCATCGACATCCCCGCTCAACGTAATCCCAGGCGACGCGGGTGGCGAAAGCGGCCCCGCAACCCCGGACACCGTGAGATTGCCAAGCGCCCACTCCTGCAACATCCGCAGGTGCAGCACATAAGGCCGCTGCGTTTCGTCAAGCGTAGCCACAATCGGAGAAGCCAGCACCCAAACGTTGGTCAGTGCGTCCCAAACCAGCGACACGTTCACCTTCGCCAGCAACATGCATTCTTCGGCTGGTATATCCCCGCAGCCGGAGAGTGATCGTAGTTCTGTCGTCCACATCAGGAAGGCCGCACGCAAATATTCGACGCTTTGCGCAGCCGGGATTTTCAGATTTCCGGGTGGGCTGAGAGGTGACAGCGGCAAAAGTGGCGAGAGCGGGGACAGCGGTGAGAGCGGCGTAAACCGCTCGCGAATCTGCGCCTCGAACATTTCAAGCGAGAGCGTATCAGGATCGCTGGAAATTTCGACGGTACGCAGCCACGCCACGAATTCGCGTACTGCATCCTCTTCCGGCTGCGCAGGCGGTGGTGCGAATTTCAGATGCAATTGGTAGCTATCCATGATGCGCGAGGCGACCATCACCTCGTCTTCACTCCGGCACGGTTCGCCGGGGAGCGGGAGTTTATCCGTTTCGCATTCGGCGTAACATAGCGACACATAGAGCGGCAGCACCATCAACGCGCCGGGCGCGGCCCCGCCAAAGCGCTCGAAAAGTTCCTGACGGCGTCCGGGGGCGGCAAGCCAGTTTTGCAGGTATGCACATTGGCTATCTGTCACGCGAATGAATTGCCCCTGTGGATTGACCGCCAAACCCGGCTCGATGGCAATATAATTGCCCTTCGTATCCTGCTCGATATGCACGCGCAAGCCGCACACGGTCCCATAGCCGATCAGTTCGCGAACGGCCAGCTTGTCGCGCCCATTCAGGTACGCGAACTCCTGCAAGAGGTCGTCCTCACCCAGAATCATGCCGCGCGTGTAGTTCGTGTGTTTGCTGAGGTCCAATGCCGTACTGGATGGCGTTATCGTTTTTTGTGTTTGAAAACTGGTCATTGTCACTCTCCACGCATTCGCGTCAGGTTGGGTCCACTTTGAATTCGATCACGGCCAAGTACTGTGCGAGTGGTTACGTTCTGCGGGTGGCCGGGCGCGAGATAGGCTTCCGAAAGGTAGCCACGCCCCAGCGTCATCGCCCGCATCAGTTCTGGTGAGCGCCCACCCAAGTCCACGATGCTATCCTCGCCGAGCCGCACCTCACCGAGCCGGAACAGCGCCCAGTGAAACGAAACATCAAAGACGGTGTGTGCAGGCTTCTCGGCATCGACGACCTGCTCCGCCCGCGCCTTAAAATTGTCGAGCGCAGCGCCTCCGCCCGCGAAGCGCGCATCGCCGAGCGGAACAGGCAGCGAAACGGTGAACTGGTGCGCAGTCTCACGCGCATCCTGATTAGCCGTGCGCGTCAGGAAACGCTCCAGAATACGAATGCGGTTCGCGGCGAGGGTGTCGCTCGCGCTCTCGAATAGCGTGTCATCCACGCACGAGTCGAGCGCAAGGTGCAACGCGGTTTGCAAACCGCGCCGGGTTCCGCGCATCTGGTAGAACTGCATCGCGTGCGCCAGCATCAAGCGCCGCCGCGTTTCGTCCCACATCGGGTTCAACGCGAGACCAATCCACGATGCGAACCATTCCAGCGCGTCGGATGGGGCGCTGCGCACATCAGCGAGGATTTGCACCGCCGCGATTTCATCTTCGATGCTGGTGAAAAACCCTTCGATATTAGCGAGAAAACGATCCAGAAACGATGCGGAGCGCTGATCGTTCCGGTAAAGTGCGGGCATGTAATTATTCAGGTAGGAGAAGCGCGGATACGCGGCGCGTAACGCGCGGATACGCGGTGCGGTACGCCCGCTCCCGCTCATTTCCAGCCGCAACTGCAAATAGCGCCCGACTGCGTGCTGAAAGAGAAGCTCGAACGTGCTATATGCCGTGTCAGGTTGATACGGAAGTTCGGAACCGTCGCTTCGCATATGGGGTATGGGTTCCGGAAGCCAAGGTCTGTTCGGCAAATCATCGGGATCGTTGGCCGCGCGACTCCATACCTTAAGGGTCGCGTCGGATGGAATGCACGCATCGAGCATCAGCCGATGCCAGATGCAGTTCGGTTCGCGTCCATCGAAGACGGAGCGCACCGTTGAATGTGCAGGATCAGAAATCGCAAGCGGCGTTTCGAGAATTGCATTCGTCTCGTACCGGGCGCGCCGCTGTGCGATTAGCGGAATCCAGTTGTCTGAAGAGTCGTAGTAGGCCTGCTTGCCCGCCGCGACAATCGAACGCTCGGTGAAGAGACGCATCGGCAAATATTCCGGCTCGACGCTGAGTTCAAGCATGCCGGAACGCTCGGTCAACATGAACGCGAACGCCTGATTACCGTCCTCGGATACGATGAACAGCCGATCTTCCGCGCGGTCCTCGAAGCTCTCGTAATCCGGCACGAATGCCATATCATGCCCTTTGAGGGATTGTGCAGCGCTGGTTTCCAGTGCTTGTTGCAAAACCCGCGTCGAGACACGCTGCGGGTGTGGCTCGCCGAAGCGATAGCGGTAGACATCCGAGAACTCGCCATCGCCAACGCGATCCAGAATTAGCACCGTGTCGTCAGGCAGTGCTTCAATCGCAACCGGATCGAGACTGGTCAGCGGCGAGGCATCATCGAGCGAAACGCCGCGCGGAAAACGGCGACCGGGAGCAGGCGGTTCAGGCTGCCCATCTGCCGAAAAATCGCTGAACATTGCCGCATCTTCGGACTCGTCCTGCCGGGGATGGCGAATGACGTTGAAATGGCGATCCAGCTTCCAGTAGCGATGGTTGGCGCGATCCAGAATCCATACCCCGCCGCAGGGAGCAGCGGCCATGTCGAATGGCTCAAAAGCGACCGTATCCGGCCATTCAACCACCGTCGGTGGTCCACCCGCGTGCAGATCGAAGATAAGCAATCCCGCTCTTTGGTCAGACGTCCGCAGCACGCCCACCACTAAATAGTGATCCTCAGTGACGGTCAGCCCACGCATGACGTAAGGCACTACAGCCGGGGTTGTTGCGATAGGATGAAAGGTAGATTGTTCAGGAGAAGTACCGGCCTCCGGTGCGGGCGGCCAAAAAATTGATTGATCCCCCGTTCCCGACGAGACGATCAGGATAGTGCGGCTATCGGCGTCGATCCAATACCAGTTGCCATACTGGTCGCGCGCCGCGCCCCGTCGGGCTTCAATAGGCACGACGATCTGGCTCTTCGTAACCGGGAAGCGGTACAGCCTGGAGCGCAGCGTCAACTCATTGTGTTTTACGTCGTAGGCGGCGGGTGACGGGGATGCAGGCGGCGATTGCACATCCCACAAAAGGCGCAAGGGAGTTCCTTCGAGCAGGCAATCGCCCCAATCATCCTTGCCGAGCAGCAGATGAAAACGGGTCTGGTTGGCGTCCATTCTAGCGGCACTCCTCCGGGATGACTGGAACCGGGAAAAAGGGCGTCGCGTTCGGACTGGTGAGCGGCCTTCCGCGCAGTTGTTGGAGCGCATCAGCGGCAGCCTGTGCATCGCCAATGATCACGGTGATCACGACATGGGGCAGTTGAAGACCATCCATCGGTATTGTGGAAACGGAAGCATTGCCGCTCTGCGCCACCAGCACCGTATTGATGAGTTTTACGCCGCTGGTGCGGCTGGCGACCGCCAGCAGTTCAAGCGCCACGACGGGTTTGTAGAGCGGCCAGCCTGTGAGTCCGGCGCTTTCGGGGTTCGGCAGTGGCGAGAGGAAGCGTAGCAGGTGCTGCTTGATAGCCTCGCGAACCTCGGCGGGCGCGACGTCCGGCGTGGGTGCGAACGCAACCACCACGTCTATGTCAACGTAGCTCGGACCTTTCAAATACAATTCGGTCGTGACGAGGCGACGCGGCTCCAGATAGCGGCAGATCGTATCGAGGAAAATTCTATCCGGTTGGGGCGCGTCGGTGTGCTGCGTGTCATAGCGCGGTACGGTCATGATCGTCACCGTGCCGGGCGATTCGGTCACAGCGCCGGGTGAACTTTCGAGGGTGGTGGGGCGCGACGCGGGCAAGACATCGACGCGCCCAATCTGAACGCCGGGGGTACGCCATGTGATCGTCTCGAAGTCGGCGGCGCTAACCAAACGGTCGCGATGTTGCAGATAGCGCGTGATCTGCTTCTCACCCTCGTCCACTGTTTCGGATTGCGCACCGCCCCAGGTACGGATCGGGTTCGTGACTGTCACCCCGGAGGGCAGCGCCGCGCTCGTGCCAATCGCGCCTGCCGGGATGTTCCCGGCACTGCCGACGCTGTAGTCGTAGGAAGCACGTATGACAGAACCGAACGGCGGGCGACGTCCCCGGAAGCCGTCACCAAAGCGAATTTCGCCGGATTCCGGGTTCAGCAGAAAGACATTCATACGGGGTTCTGTCGCAGTGGAGGGCGTGATTCCCGGAGGCTGGCGCGGGTCGGGCGTCGGGACTTCCGGTCCGGCGGTCATCAGGTCGTCTATTGGCGTCCAGGTTTCGGGTGGGTTGTTCCCGACAGTAATCGTCAGGCTGACCGATTTTGCAAGCACGGGCGCTTGCGTCAGCCGAACCGTCTGATCGGGTTCACCCGTGCCATTCAGCAACGTTTCGTTCGCGACGTGCGTGCGCTGGCTGACTTCAACTGCGTTCACCCCCACCCAATAAACGTGCGCCTGAAGTCCCGGCGGCGCATGGATGGCGACCCACGTAATCACGCGCGCTTCGAGGTTGGGATCATCGAGCGCGGGCGGGAAGTTTGCAGTTCCGGCTTCCAGCGGTTCGATATTGCTCCACAGGACGAGTTTATCCTGTCTTGGAAGCGTGATTTCGACGATGCCTGGCTCGGTGGACAAGTTAACGCTGGCGCTGGCTTCAAGGCGTTGATATTGCGGCGTTCGGTCCCCCGTTTCCGAGAGTTTGCCATCCGGTGCGACGCTGGGGATGTAAAACTCGAACGCCGCTTGATCCTGACTCGCGTTGGGACCGAGCCGGAGCTGTAATTGATCCTCACTGAGCGCGGGGACAATCCCGATACTAAGCGTTTTGCCGCCGAGCGCCATGCGGACCTGCTCCATATCGTCGCGCGGGCTGCGCGCCATCAACGCCAGCCACAGCGTATTATCAACCGTCTGCTGCGCGAGATCGACTGACCCTTCACTCTCCGGCGTAAATAGCTTTGTCTCATAAAGCTGCACGTTGGCAGGCGCGACGGTTCCGCTGCTGGCAAGATACAACTGACGGTAGTAGTCCTTCACCTGTTCGGATTGTTTCATCAGCTTGTTTTTATAATAAATTTGCCCGATGATAGGCAATACATCCAGTCCCCGTTGCGTGCGAAACGTGATCTGTCCGGCGTTGACGTCCAGCCCCGCCGAAAGCGTGAAGGCGTCAAGCGGTCCGCGTAAATTTGCAAAGATGACGACTCCACGCGCGGAAGTCGCCTCGTGCAGCGGAATATCAAGCAGCGTGAGGAACTTGCGGCGCATCCGTTCCGGGATTTGGTTGGCGCGATACAGCAGGCTTTCGACCATAAACGCCATGACTTCGATGATCGTTACACCGGGATCGCTGCGGTTGTAGTTGGTCCACTCCGGGGTATGGACCGGGATGCGTGCCAATGCCTCGTCGCGCAATTCCTGATAGCGGCGCGTATCGAGCGAGGGAACGGTTAGCGGCATGGTCGGTCCTTTCCGTACATATTCAACTCGCCAACGTGACGCCGAGGCTTAACCGCTCATGCGTTTGCGTGGCGACCAGTTTGTAGGAGATCGTCGCAATCGCCGTTTGCGCATCGCCTGGATCAGCTTCAACAGCTACCGATTGAACGATGATGCGCGGTTCCCACTGCGCCAGCGCTTTTTTGATACGGTCCTCGATGAGTCCGCGTGTGGTGACGGTATTCGGCTCGAAGAGAAATGTGTTCAGGCTTCCGCCAAAATTTGGCAGGCGCAGCCGTTCGTTCTGCTCCGTGAGCAAAATAATCTGGATCGACTCGCGAATGTTCGATTCGCCTTCCGACCAGGCCACGCGCCCATCTGCGCCGACGCGCGGTGGGAACCCCATCCCGCGACCGAAAACGGTCCCTGCATCCATCGCTTACGCCTTTTTTGCTTTGAGCTTCGGGAACGGAAAACAGATGATGAACATGGGCAGCCAGAGGAAAATGAAGTTGAACAGGCTGACAATGATCATGAGGATGATCAACGCGCAGATCGTGATGATCGGGATCGACATCGAGCAGATCATGCCGATGTCCACCGGATCACAGGGTCCGTCTATATCGGACGGCAGGTCTTTGTGAAACGGCCAGGGCAAGACCGACAGCACCAGATCGCCTAGCGTCAGCTTGCCCAGTTTCTTCATCTGGCAACTCAACGTATCGGAGATCATGAACGCGGTGTTCTTCTGGAATTTACGCAAGCCGGATGGACTGGTATCGATGGGCAGCGCAATACGAATCGGGCGCGCGGGCGCATCCGGGTCGAAGAAGGGAGCCATCTGGAACGGCTCCGTCGGGGCGCTGACGAGCGCCGGGCAGAGCGCGCCGCAGTTCGGACGGTCGAACACGCAGCGGATAATGAACCAGCCGGGGTCACGGCCATCTGGGGGCGGCGCGGCAGCAAGCGGCAGATGTGGCACGCGGCGCGTATCCGCCGGGCGAAGCGCCGCCGCGAACAGGGCGATCAGATCATTAGGTTCGGCGAAGCCCGTAGGGAAGGTCGGACCGCGATTTGGGTCCGCAGGTCCGCTATCTGGGGCTGCGAGCGGGAAGGTAAAATCAGGCCAGCCGCTAAGACTTTCATTGAATAAATCTGTTTTGGCTTCAAGCACAGCATCATATGCAACGATCCGGCGCAACGCATCGGTCAGGCGCAGACCGTTCGACATGATGGTATGAAGGGCTTGATACAAGCTGCTCTGCGCTGTATCGAGCGCTCCGACCTTCGATGCGTCCTGTACTGCCGCCCAGACTTCCGGGTAATATGGCTTGAGTACCCTTGCAAAGTCGAGCAGCACGTACCACGATCCTTCGGTAATTTGCTTGCGAAGCGCGGTTTTTTCCTTTTCATATTCCGTGTTGAGTTTCGCCTTGTCGTCTTCGGCTTTCGCCTCGTCGACTTTAGCTTTCGCCTTGGCGACTTCGGCTTTCGCCTCGGCGACTTTGGCTTTCGCCTTGGCGACTTCGGCTAGCGTGGCGTTCAGAGCGGTTGTGTGCCGATCAGCGACATCACGCGCTTGATAAACCAACCGCTGCCAGGGTTCGAGCGCCTCCGTGCGAAGGACGATCAGGCGCGGATCGGGGGGCGGCTCGGCAGCCGCATCACCGGGTAGCGCAGGCACGCGCGCGGCCATATACGTTTCACGCTTCGCGACGGGTACATTTCCGGCGAAAAGGCGGCGCTTGCGGTCGGCTTCCGGGAAGCTCACACCGAAGAGCGGCAAGCGTTCTTCACCCGCGACGCTATCGCCTTGCCCGGCGGGAACCCGTTGCCAGGCACGACCGCCTTCGCCTTCGACGAAGGCGTATTCCGACCATGTTGCGAGGTCTGGGGTCTGGTCGAAGGTGTTTCCCGGTGGACGCAGCCGCCGCACGACGAATGATGCGCGTTCCTGCGCGCCCGCATTCAGCGTCCGGTCGGGAAGCCCCGGCACGCGGCAAACGAGGCACGCACTGATCAGGTAGTGGCGCTGGTGCGCGGGCTGGTACAGCTTGAGGGGTCCTTCCGCTTCGAGCAGCGGCGGCGCGGGGTTTTGGGTGACGAGTGACGCTGCATCCGGTTTGGGCAGCAGCGGGTGCTTCGTGAGCGCGCGCATGAAGGCAGGCACTTCCGGCACACGTTCCGGCTCTGCGAGCGGGGTACGCCATGTTTCTGGAGCGGCGCGCAGTCCGCTCAAGCGCTCTGGCGCGGCGTCGAGCAGGTACATGAAGTCTTCCATGAAGGTATCTGCCGCGAAGCGCAGCAAAGTCGGCGCGCGGAAAGCGGTCTGCGTACTGTTGCCGTTTCCATTCGTATTGGTGAACCCCGCCCAGAGCGGCGCGGGCGCAACCCACTGTACTAGAGATTCCATGCTTGCCCTCTCACCAGATATTGCCCGCACCGGGCGTATAAGACGTGCCGACGACGGTGGTAGCGATGACGGTATCGGCCTGTACGACTCCGCTGAACTTCGACATCCCCGAATTGACCGTCACCATTCCTGCCGTAATCTCGATATTGCTGGCGTTAATCGTCACCTTTGAGGAGGTCGTGACAGTGACCCCGCTCGACTCAAGCTTTACCGAACTGCCGTTGCTGTCGATAATTTCCACCGAGCCGGGTCCGTCCTTGAGCGTGATTTTCTGACCACCCGGCGTTTCGAGGATCAGGTTTTCCTGCCCGCTCTTGTCATCGAGCGTGACCTTTACGCCGTTCCGTGAGCAGATCACCTTGCGGTCGTTGCGCCCGGCGCCATCCATCGAATCGGGCGGCGCATCGCTCCCGTTCCAGAGCGCGCCGACAACATACGGACGGCGTGGGTCGCCACCCTCGAACGCCACCAGAACCTCGTCGTCCACATCCGGGATAAACCACGCGCCGCGATTGTTGCCCGCCATCAGGGTTGCGAGCCGCGCCCACGCTTCGTAGCGTCCGCCCTTCGGGTCCGCTGACCAAGGCAGCGTGATCTTGACACGACCCTGTCCATCCGGGTCCTTGATGTCGCTCACCAGTGCCGGGTACACGCCGTACCAGCGTCCGCCCAACCCACCAGGGAGCCGCTCATCCAGCATCATCTCGAAAGGGGTCAATTCAGACACAGTAAGTTCCTCATGCGCGACCCAGCCCCGGCGACTCGGCCACGAAGTCGGTATGTAAGCCCTTTTCGCCGTCGAACATGCAGCGCACTTCCGTCACATAATATTTTCCGTTGAACAGCGGTCCCAAGCCCTTCAAATCGACCTTGCCACCGACTCGCAGTTTGCTGTTAGCTTCCGCTGTTCCACGCGCGGTCACGAAGCGGCGGGCGCTCAATTTGAGGTATGTTTCGGCCATGTTGCGCGCTTCCTGTGCGGTGAAGGGAACCGTATGTGCAAGTGCCTCCTTGCGTTCGCCCAATGCCGTTTGCAGGATGTTCGGACCGCTCAATCGCCCGCTCAATTCGCTGCTCAGGACGGACTCAGTCGCTTCGTGCTGAATGGCGGCTTTCGCGGAGACATCCCATCCACACACGCTGACGCTGCTACGCTGCATCGCGAGATCGGCAGAGACGTTGACCTCGCGTAAATCGTTGCCATAGGTCATCTCTAATGCATCACTTGTGCGGTCAGCGTGCGTTTTGGCTTTGAGGGTGCTGCCTTCCATCCACAATTCGGCGTCGATAGCGCGCGCCCGTTCGCGCACGAAAGCAAGATCGCTCTGGTTGACCTGTGCCAACACCTTGTAGGTCGGGCCGGATACATTACCGCTCAGGCTGAGGCCGTGATCGTTCGCAATGCGGCTGAAGATGTCCTGATCGCTCGCATCGGCGAAGGTGCGCGTGCGGCGAACCATGCGTAAATCCTGAAAGCGATCCTCCGCAAGGACTGTGATTTCCGGCGATTGGCCTTCCGGGAAGTTGCCTTCAAGCGCACTGATGCGCCCCTCGAACAACGTATCTATGCCGAGCTTGACCTTGAACGCCTTGCCAAAATCGAGCGAGCGGCGGTCGAAGTAGAGAAAGTTCGATGCCCCATCGACTTCACCCCAGTTTCCGAAAGTCGCTTCGCAGCGGTACAGGCCATTCAGGTCTTCCGCGATGAGCAAGCGCAGCAACCCTTCTCCGAGTGGAGCGGAGTCCTGTCCGGCGATATTGAAGGTAGGTCGTGAAGCTTTGATCTCAGGCACTGTAATTCACCATCGTCAGTAGGTACGAACGCGCAAACGGCGTTCCGCGATGCGTCGCATATGGCGCTCGATTTCGCGCTTTGCAGCGGGTGCATTCAGAGCGGTAGCGCCCGGCCCTGCCTGCGCTTTGGGTTGCTCCGCAGAGGGGGTGACGACCTCGACTTCGTTGATAACAACAGGCATGATGATTTATCCGTTCGGGCCGAGCGAAAACGAAATGGAAGGCGCTGTGATCGACGCGGAGGCTGTGCCGATGCCCGCTTCAATGCTCACCGATGGCGCGCTAATATTCAGGTTGATAAGTTGGCCGGGGTCGAGCAGACGCGGATTTTCGATGCCATTTGCCGCCGCGATCCCCTGCCAGTTCCCGCCTAACCCGCTTTGGTCTGCCATTTTTTGAACACTGCTCCCACTTGGCGCAGGCGTGAGCGGCTGCGTCCCGGTGGAAGCGCCACCCGGACGATTTGTACCGGGCTGCGCTCCGGTATCGTTGATCACAAACTTTTGAATTTTCTGCTGGGAAAGGCCAAAGCTGACACTGGCGCGGAGCGGGCGTCCGTCTTCTGAAAAGTATTCGAGCGACTCTTCCATCGACTCCATGATCCCATCGAACTGGAAGGACCCCCACAGGAAGCGCACGGCGGGCGGTACGAACTTCGTTCGGTCACGGGGCGATTGCGCAGGCGTGATGAAATAGGCGACTTCCTGCGTCAGCTTGCGCACATCGTTCACGGGGACCTTGCCTTCGGGCAGTTCGGCATTCACATCGAACCAGAGTTGTACGGCCAATTTGGTCGTCCCTGCGCCGACAAATTGCATACTTGGCGTGCCGCGCTGGTCGCCACCGCCCGCCGGAGCCGCGATCTGGTTGGCGAAGCTGACCTTGAGCGTCTCCGGGTTGAACTGCACCTTGATTTTATATTCCTTTTCCGAACCGAAATCCGGAGCCATTTCGCGCATTTCGGCTTTGGCGAGTTTGACAGGTTGCGACATGGTTTCTCTCTACTTTGGGCGCTTCATCTGGAGCGATTCATAAGCGAGTTGAAATTCCTCAATTGCAATCACGCCGTCTTTGGCGTTCAGCGGCGGCGCTTTCAGCTTGACGGGCAGGCAGCGTTTCAGGATATAGCGGACCCGTTCGGTCGTACCATCCGCGGCAAACAACACGATTTGCGCATCGGAGCGCAGCCAGGGTTTGGTGATGAGTGCGTCGAACCAGTCCCACAGATCGAAGGAAGCGGTCATCCCGCGCTTGAGCGTGATCTGCCCATAGGCAACGGGTCCCGTCAGGCGGATTTGCACCCCGTTGTTGCCGCCCTCGCGGATCGTCTTCGGCTCCATCGTCATTTCCAGCCCGTCGCATTCCGCGAAGGCGGCATTGCAAACCGTCGGAGAGACACCCTCCACATCAATCTCGATGGAGAAGTTGAACGAGATGAATGGGAGCGTTTGTGCGGGACTTGCCATAAGTTAGCGGACCTCCAATGCGGCGCTGCGCTCGCCTGTCTGGATCAGCCGCACCGTCAAAAATTTCATCGGTAGCGAAGGCGCAACCTTTAGTTCCACGATCAGACGGTCCTGTTCGGCGAGGGAGCGCGATGTTTGCACCGTGACCTGATAGGCGCGGTCCGGCTGGTCGCCCGCGAAAGCGCCACGCACGAAGAGGTATTCCATCCAGCCCTCGAAGCCGCGTTCGACACGCCTTTGGGTCTGCTCGCTGTTCGGCTCAAAGACATAGAGCGGTCCATATTTGAGCGCCATGCGTCTCAACAGGATGAGCAAACGGCGGACGTTGATCGGTCGCAGGTCGCGGTCATCGTGGCTCGCCAGTGTATCGGCGCTGAGGACCATGAAGCCGCGTGGCTCCTGGCTAATCGGATTGATTTGCGCGTCAAGCAGGTCCAGATGGTCTTCGCTGTCGAACGCAGGATGCAGCCCGACCACGCCGCGTATATCTTCATTGGCAGGCGCAACCCACGCTCCGCGACGCTTCGCGCGGAAGGCGAGCAGACCGCACATTGCCCCATCCGGCGGGAAGACACGCACGGTCTCGCCTTTCGTTTCCTCGCGCACCATGAGCCAGGGATGGTAAATTGCTCCGTAAGTGAGCGAGGATGCCTCGCCAAACCCGACGCGCGCGACAAGGTCGGCGGTGTGGCGCAGCGCGCCATCTTCACGCAGGGACGCAGGCATCGCAAGGACCGCGAGCAGGTCTCCGCGCGCCGCACACAAGCGCAAAAGTGCATGTTGAACAGTGAGGAGGGTTGCAGAATCGGAGGGTGGATTAGCCACCCACAAGGCTTCGGCTTCGACGGCGACCAGAACGCTGTTCGACCATGCCCCGGCGCGACCGTCGAGCAGCGCACGCACGCGATAGTAATATGCGCCGGGCGCTCGACCATAAACATGAAACTCTGCTTGCGTGCCGCTAAAGATAGCTGCGCCCCGGTTCGGCTCTGGGTCGCGGGACTCTTCCAGTATGAATTGATATGAAGCTAGATCGGCGCTCGTCCACCAAAGGTTGAAACTGCCAGTAGAATCCGGTTCTGTTGCCGTCAGGCTGAATTTCGGGATTGGGTGCAGGCCGCACGTCTCGAAATCATTAGCAGGCTCTGCGGGTGGCTCCGGCGTATCGCGCGCCGGGGCAGGTGCTTCGCGGGAAGCGCGCGCCCAGCCGGGATGCACCGCGTCCGGGATGGCGATCAGGCTCACCTCATCAACTTCGAGAGCGGTGTGTATCCCTTTTAGAAGGTAGCCGTCAGGCGTCTGATAGCGCAGGAAGTTTGCCTGTTCGAGCAGGGTGCGAATGCCGAAGTCGCGCAGTGCCGGGTCCAGAAAGAGCGCTTCACTGAATACCGAGAGGCCATCCCGTTCCAGCGCGGAAAGCTTTTGCGGGAGCGCCCCCGCGTACTCCGCCGGGAGGACGGAAAGGAACAGCGGCAGATCGAACACAGCGTTGGATGTCGTGACAGCATCGGGTCCGGCGAGTGGAAAACGCGGGTCGGCGGCTTCCTGCCAAAACGCAGACCTGTCAATTTGTGGAGCCGGATTGTACAGGACATCATCTTGCGGAGCTGGATTGTACAAAGCATCATCGACCGGGAGCGCACCCCAGTACCGCGTGTGTCCCGGCGCGAAGCCCAGTTCACTCAACCGGTGATGCTGTGCTTTGCCGCTTCCGGTGGATTGGGTAAGCAGTTCGAGGCGCAGCACTTCCCCGGCAGCGTCACCGGGTAGCGCCGCGGTGTTGCGCAACCAGATCATGTGACCTGCAAGTGCGAGGCGAGGCGGGGCTGCCGGGCTTCCCGGCTCGGAACGAAGCTGATAGTCGGTCAGCGACATACACAGGGTTTGTCCCGCGAACGCGCCGATCAGCAGTGCGCCGGGGTGGATAACCGCAGTCGCCTCAAGCGTAAGCTGACCCTCGCTATCGAGATACGCATTGACAGGGGTATTCGTGCCGTCCGGGAGCAGGATCGATACAGTCGTGCCGCTGATTCCGGCGGGCGAGAGGAGCGGACCCTGCATTGAGAACCAGCACGGCGTATCGCTGCGCACACGAAACGCGCCACCAACGGTTTCGAGCGATTTGATGGGCGTATATAGAATTGCGTCGTGGAAGGTCAGTCGGAGCAAGTCGCCGACGGTCAGAACAAATAGCGGTGGCGCATTCACTTCGATCTCGACCGTCTGTCTGCCGTCGGTGTGATCCTCGACCGAGAGCAGCCGGGCGTTGATGGAGGTGCTTTGCAGTGCCGCACTCGTGCGCAGCCCGTCCGACCAACTCCCCCCTGCCCGCGCCCGCGCAAGCGTATGTTGCACTGCGAGGCTTTTACCATCGTGCGTGACCCGCACGAGACGCGGCAGCGGGAACTGATTGTAAGTCACTGTATCCGCGACCCGCACCACCCAACAGCGCACACCGCCGTTTCGGAAGAACGCGCGCACCGCCGCTGCGAGATAGGACGTGAGACGTTCGCGCCCTCGTACATCCCAAGCCAGTGGCGCGTCCTCACCGAAAATCGACTGGAACTGTGCCACATCTTCGACAAGAATCGGCATATGAAGCGGTCCGCTCGCTGCAAACCCGACGAACAGCGCAACATCCATGCGCGGTAAAACATCCGGCGGGGCTGTCGGCTGCGCCTCGAAGTAAACGCCGGGCAAGCGGCGGGTGCGGATCGGTGTGAACATAGGCTGGTTAGTCCATCGTCAGCCGCTCATAGGCGACGACCATTTCTTCCATCGCCACGTCGCCGCCCTTCGCGTTCATCGGCCCATAAGTGGCCTTTGTGATGCGCGCCCGGTTGAGCGTCCATGTCATCACGGTTTTGTTGTTCGTCTCGTCGCGCAGCATGATCTTGATGGTGCGCTCGGCGGCCTGGTTGCCGCGCCGGATTTCATCCAGCCATTGATACAACTTGAGCGAGCCGATAATGCCGCGCTTGAGCGTAATATCGGTCGATTTGTTCATGCCGGAAATCTTGCGGACGCTGTTTTCCTTCATGTTTCCGTTGCGGTATTCGGCAATCGTGAGTTCAGTTCCGATCCCGCTGATTTCCTGAAATCCAGCGTCGGGTCCATCGGTGCTGCCGTCGCCCAGATCGACCAGAAAGTTGAACTGGACATACGGCCTGTCGCGTAGTTCTGCCATTTTGAATTAATCCTTCTCAGCGCTTGCGGTCGGCGGTCCACTGCCCGATACGGAAAATGACGAACTCTGCCGGGCGCAGCGGCGCGACCCCGACGAGACAGATCAGCCGCCCGTTATCCAGATCGTTTTGCGTCATGGTGGAGCGGTCACAGCGCACAAAATACGCCTTGTCCGGCTTCTCGCCAAGTAACGCCCCGTTGGTCCACTCGTTGAAGAGGAAATCCTCGATAGTCGTGCGGACGTTCGCCCACAGAGCCTCGCCATTCGGCTCGAAGACGGCCCACTGCGTACCGCGATCCACCGAGCGCTCTAGATAGGCGAAGTAGCGGCGCAGGTTGACATACTTCCATTCGGGGTCGGAGCTAATCGTGCGTGCGCCCCAGACACGGAAGCCACGCCCCTCGAAGAAGCGCAGCGCGTTGATACCTTCCGGGTTCAGGACGTCTTGCTGTTCCTTGTTCAGGAGCCGCTCGAAGCTGAGAGCGAGCGTCACGATTTCGTTGGCGGGTGCTTTATAGACTGCGCGCTGAATATCGTTGCGCGCGTAAATTCCCGCGATGAAACCGCTCGGCGGGAGTAGAATTTCCGCCTGCGTGACGGGATCGAGGACGCGCACCCAGGGATAGTAGAGCGCGGCATAGGTCGAGTCGAAGCGCGCCCGCATCGCGCGAACTGCTGTAAGTGATTGCCCTTCACCGCAATCCAGTACGGCGATGCGATAGCGCATCTTTTGCGCGTGCGCGATGAGGTGGCTGATAATCGTATTGCCGTTGCTGCGATAGCCGTTTTCATAGCTGAAGGTCGAGCCGGGCGCGGCGACAATCGAAATATCTTCGATGTCCTCAAACTGTTTCAAACCCGTCTTTTCGGTTTTGTCCGGGTCGGCTTCGCCTTCGTATTCAGCAGCAGTTGGGCGCACGCCATCGTTCCCGCCAGTGAGATCGAATTCAATCTCGTAAATATTCCCGGATTCTAGAGGTGAGGTGACGCCGAGTTCCGAGCCGAACAGCGCGTTCAGCACGTCCAACCCAGTCAGCAGCCCGGTCCCGCCCGTGATCATGAAAGGCATTGTGCGTGCTTGCGAGAGATTGCTCGGCCTTTCACCAAAAACCGAAGTCAGCGAGTCGTCTGCGCCGTTACGCTTATGGCGTGGATCGGGCGCAAGGTCGGTCCAAACCATTGTCGTGCCGTCGTCCAGTGTGACACTGACGCTGAGTGTGACGACGTGTACCTGATCTCCGTCATCTGCATTGGGAGCCGCGTTCAGGAGCGCGAGTTCTTGCACATTGAGTGGTGACGACTCATCCGTAAACCGCCACGTTTGCTTCTTGGTCGTGGAGTCGAAGCGGGAGACAGCGAGATAAAACTTTTCGCTAATCGAAGGCGAAATGGGGCTGATTACATCGTCCATGACTACCACATCGTAATTGGATATGGCGCTAACCATCGGCTCCAACGTAGACGAACCTGCGACTGGCCGCCCGCTCAGGATGTTCTGGCTGCGACGCAGGGTTACACGAACGTGTACATTTCCGGCTTCACCGGGAAAACGCGCACTCACACGGATACCGCTCGTCTCGCTCCCCTGTGACCATGTTGCGTAGCCGTTCCCGATTCCCGACCTGAACACGCGCGAAACGTACAGCCGCTTGCCGCCTTCCTCGAAGAACGCGCGCGCAGCGTGCCACATATAATTATGAAGCTTGCCCGTATCGGAAAATTCGATCTGCTGGCGGTCGCCATAAACACGCTCGAACTCGCCCAGACTGGTGATCAAATCCGGCTCCATGGTCAGCGGTCCGTAGCGCGTTGGTCCGATGAACCCGGTAGTGGTCGTACTGACGCCTTCTATCGACTTCGAGCGAAAAGAGACCTCTTCGATATATACGCCGGGTGCTAGATACTCTGGCATTCGTTCCTCCTGCTGTGATTTAGGGCGTCGGGGCAATCCACACGACGGGCAGCGGTTTTCCGGCTGCAACGGATCGGACGATCAAGGGCCGTCCGTAGCTCAGGGTTACGGATGAGACATCGAGAAGACCCTTCGGCTGATTCAGGACGCTGCACAACAACGGCTTGCCGTTGCCGGAAAATGACACCACGCCGCTCGCATAGCCCGCTCGAAGATCGAGCACCCATGTCTGCTTAAGCAATGGGACGCTCCCGGACAGCGGCGATCCGAAAACGGAATCTGTAATTTCCGGGTAGGCGAAGGTAAGCAGGACCCGGCCCTGCTCATCGGCAATGCCGCTCGCTAGGAGTACACCATCGTGCCGGGCTTCAAGCCACGCAAATGGGGCGGGCTGCCCGTTGGGTTGCGTGTAGAGCGTCGCGTAGAGCGCGGCCATGCCGCTGGGAACGCTGCGCGCCGGCGCGGAATACAAGGGTACACGCGGCAGGCGTGGCTCAGGCGGACTGACAATCGGATTGACGCAATTGAGGTCATAAACGCTCTTGTGCGGGACCTTCGCTTCAAAGGCGAATGGCAGGAAGCGTCCCCACTCGTCGGCGACCTCCACAACCAGCGAATATTGGTGCGCGCCCTGTTCCCAATACGCCCAGAAATCCGTATCTCCCGACCCATTCTCGAAATCGCGCAGGTTCGGCAAGCCGTTAACGACGAAGACGCCGATGTGGTTTGGAAATGCGGCGAATGTCCGTTCCGGTACGCTGGGTCGATAAGCTATAACACGCAGCCCATCCGCGACTGCCGAGCCAGTCACTTCATCCCAAAAGCGCAGGCCGAGCGTTGTAACGCTTGTTGAGCGTTCAAGGATTTGGAACGGTGGGCGGTTCGTCATGGGCGTCCAGTTCCGGTCGGCACAGCCATATCAAAGCCGCGCGTCTGCACTTCTGGCGCGAGTGTCCGCTCTTCGAGCGATTCGAGTGCGACCATCCGCACGATATAAGGAATAGAAAGCTGTGGTGGCTGCCCTTGTGCTTTGAATATCTCCATGACTGCGTTCAGGTCCTGAATAGACAGGCTGTCGTAAGTGATCTGGATCGTCTCGGTCGGCTTGAAGATCGGCGCGAGTCCGGTCCGGTAGTGGTCGAGCAGCGCGGGTGGAAATTCGGGCGTGTCTTCAAGCGTGCGCAACGCCCAGCCGAGAAGCAAGTGCTGTTGTTCGGGGTTCGACGCCCAGGGTGTGATCAGATAAAACAAATCGACGGGAAGTGCCAAACGATAGCGCTGTCCATCGGGACGCACGCGCGCGGTCATGTTGCGTTGGGCGGTGTTCACAGCCGTGCGATAGAGCAATATGGTGATGCCATCGATGGGTTTGGTCTTATATTCGGTGGGCAGGCACAATTTTACGGTCGCAGTCGGGAAATCCGAGACGCGAATCGCGTTTTGCAGATACCCAACCAGCGCTTGACTCACCGCCGAAATAGCCTGATAGTTCGCCAATGTCCGACTCTCCTAACTGTCAAGATCGAGGTAGTACGCCTGATATAGGTCCTTGAGCAGCGTTTCTATCAACAACTTTGCAAAGGTCTTCTGCTTCACTCCCAGCCAATAGACTGCCCACATATCTGTCTCCGCTTCAATCGCCAAAATTCGCAGGTGCGGGAACTCGTTCAGTAAATGGCTGCAAATACCGGGCGGCGGGCTGAGGGACGGTGTACCGAGTAGCAGGACGTCCGTGCTTGGCTTGACCGCGAGCAGGAGCGCGATCTCACCGTGAACTGAACTTTCAACGATGATATTGCGTTGTTTTACGAGTGTCTGCGAGATAGCAGCCTCAACTACATGCGGCAAATTTGCGATGACTACATGAATTGCGGGCATCTCGCCTGAAAAGTTCATCCTGCAACCTCACATTCATTCTAGGATCAGGCGAATGGCCGAACAATGATCCGGGGGACAGCTTTTGGTACGCGCAGATCGATTTATGGTCCAATGTTGGGATCGATCCAAAGATCGATCTTTTAGGTGAGAAAGTTCCAATCAAGATGTGGGAGCGGGTCAGGATGGAGCAACATGTGTGAAGATCGTAAAAAGCGCATTGCGCAAAAATAGCAATTTCATATACTCTGGGGTGTACATGGAGGACCTGTTGTATGCTTTCCGCACACGCTCCACCAACGACCTTGTTGTACACTCGTGTAGAAGACGTAAATATTACGGTAATTAGTAATAGTCAGCTCATGCGCGATGGCATTGCGCTGCTGCTTGCGCAGCACTTGCGTATTCAACTGGTCGGCAGCTATTCCGATCAGGACTCCATTCTGATAGAGCCGCCAAACCCCAAACGCCATGTCGTTCTGCTGGATGGCGTATTAGGACCGCGCATTTTTTATTGGATTCGTTACTGGCATACTCGAATAACGCCTGCATTAGTGATCGTTCTCGATGTACAAGAAGATGCGAACACGATTTTGGCTTGTATCGAGGCGGGTGCAGGTGGATATACACTGCGGGGAGCTTGCGTAGAGGAAGTTGCGCGCGTAGTCTGTTCCGTTTTAATGGGTAATGCGTCTTGCTCACCGGAAATCGCCGGACATCTCTTCGCACGCCTTGCCGCACGGCAGGATAACTTACAGACAACCGCACAGATACAAAAAAAAATTCCACTGACGGTGCGAGAACGAGACGTATTGCGTCTCGTGGCACTCGGACGTAGCAACCGTGAAATTGCCGACGCACTATTTATCGAAGTTCGTACAGTAAAGCACCATATCCATAACATGCTTGAAAAGATGGCGCTTAGGCGACGCGGTGAGGCTGTACGAGTAGCAACCGAATCCGGCTGGCTGGATGAAATGGGGAGCGATCCGGCTCCTAATCAACAAATCAGGCGATGAAAAGGTTGCTTTTGCAAAGATTGAAGTCGATAGTGCCGTGAGATTATCACAGACCGAAGAAGGGAGTGGAAGTGAGTCAGGATGAAGCGATGAACACAAATCCAAACTCACGACCACCGCTAGAAACTTAAGCATGTGTGAATGACAATACCCTCACCAAAATTTCACAGAAAAGTTTGTGAGCGTGAGCAACGACCATTCTGATCAAAAACAAACTAATTCAGATGCCTGTGCGAAGCCTGATGAATTAGTTTTCAAGGTGGTCGATGCCACGCCTTTGATTGAGCAAAGCCCTTTGTATTTACGCCCGTCAAAATTGGCGAGAGTATTGATAAGTAACAATGGTTTTACCATCAATTTAGAGAAGGTTATGGTAAAACCAGTTAAACACCGCATATGTTAAGTGGGACAAGTTTCTCTGTCCAGTTAAAATGGAACAGTTCGGTGTCCAAAAAGCGGGCAAAAGCTTGACGCAGAGCAGCCGGGTTCGGGAACCGATGATTATGACTGACGGCTTGGCGGGCCGCTTTCCAGACGTGTTCCTGCGGATCGAGTTGCGGACAGGCGGGTGGGAAAGACAGCAGTTGCAAGCGGGGATTGTGCATGAGAAACTGACGGACGGCATCCCCACGATGACAGGGCGCAGGGTCTAAAAAGAGTAAAGTTGGTTAGGATGGAAAGGCAGTGAGTAGGTGACTAAGAAAGTAACATGTCATCTCACCATTTAATTCGGGTACGCTCAAGGCGACTTCCTGAGCGCTGTCCAGGCAGAGTGCGCCGTACCCATGCTGGCAATCGCGTTGCAGACTGACGCTAATGATCGGACGTTGACCCTTAGAGCCTGTTATACACTTTCAAAACTTAGCTTGGAGCGGGTCAGAATGGACCATCTGCATAGTGAAAGCGCCCTATCTATATTCCTGTGTTCTACCATCTATGGCTCAAAACAAGCGTGTTTGACCCATCATGAGCAATAAACCCAAAGTGCATAACAGGCTCTGGTGTTCTCGGCAACGCGGGCAGGGACGTGCGACTACGTCCTCAAAGGGGCAAAACATGACGAATTGCAGCGGACTATCCGCGCGGCGAGTAACGGTGAAGCCATCTTCAGCCCAACAGTGGCATCCCGAATGATGGCTTTCTTCGGCAGTATGCGCCCGGCAAAGCTCCCACAGATGTTTCCTGAACTCAGTGACCGTGAACGGGAAATTTTGGAACGCATTGCACAGGGACATAAAAACCCCGAAATTGCCGAACATCTGGTAATTAGCCCCAAGACCAGTGCGCAATCATGTTACAAACATCCTGAGCAAACTGCAAATGGCAGACCGCGCTAAGGCAATCTTCAAAGCCCGCGACGCTGGATTTGGACATCACGATGAATCATAACAGCAAGGCTTTTTCCGAACTGATCTAATTTGTACACAGGAGCAATGACAATGTCCGAATTTCAGACGACCATCCTTGAGACCGACCGCCTGTTGTTCAGACGACTTGTTCTAGACGACCTCGATGCACTATTTGCGCTTTATCGTGATAAGGAAACGCGACAATATTTCCCGGATGGAACATTGACGTATGAAGAAACGAAGGAAGAACTGGAATGGTTTCTCAAGGGTCATCCAGAACATCCTGAATTAGGGCTTTGGGCGACCATCCTTAAAGAAACCAATCAATTCATTGGTCGGTGTGGGCTGCTACCATGGACGATTGAGGGACGCGCCGAAGTAGAGGTTGCCTATTTGTTGGACAAAAAGTATTGGCGTCAAGGTTTGGGAACAGAAGCAGCCCAGGCTATTCTTCACTATGCCTTCGAGCAGTTGCATCTATCGCGCCTCATCTGCATGGTTGATCCCGATAACCAGGCGTCTGCAAAGGTGGCGAAGAACTTAGGCATGACGCTCGAAAAAGAAATGGTCGATGAAACAGGCCCATTTCTCTTGTTTTCGATAAGCAAGCCTCTGGAGTAAACAAGTTCAGCAGGGTACGTAACCACAAGGTGCTGTGGCGTTATACAGGGTTAGCGTAACGGTTGAGATATTGAATGCGCTACTAACCCTGCTCATTCAGGCACTACCTGCCCTCATCGCTTTGGTGGTTGTATTGTTCGCCCACACCCTTCCTACTCCGGCTGCACAATCCATGCTGCATTAATGGCACGGAGGCGATTATTATAGCCACCTGTGATAAATACTGCCCTATTCGTTAACCGGGTTGCAGTGGAATAGAATAGTCCAGCGTTGAGCCTCCTTGCTGGAGTCGCAAACATCCCTTGTGCCTGGTCATAGACATCGACCGAACGCCCCGCGCCTGCGACTACAATCCGACCATCGCCTAACAGCGTAACATCCTTGATGAGTTTGGAGCACTTCGTGCATTGGACGCGCAGCCATGAATTTTCCCGGAATGACGACCGCCGCGTATTCGCTGCCCTGACTACGATGCCCACTGGTCTTATCGGCGGCTTTGGGCAGACCCTCAACTATGACCTGCTGCCTCCGCCATCTGAGAACGCTTCACCATGATTACCCTGAACCTCATGATGATAGGTTGAAAAGCAGTGGGGATCGCGACTTGGGCCGATCCCCGCTACCAATCAATTAGTTTATCTCGGCGCCCACCGTGCGGAAGGCGCGCACCGGCGAACGGACCACGATCAGCGACAGTGCGATCCAGCCGAACACCGCGATCAGCAGCGCCCCGCGCGCCCCGATCCCAGTCGCCAGCGCCCCGCCGACCAGCGCCCCAATTGGCGCGATTGCGTTCGTCAGAAAGTTAACTGTCCCGTTCGCCCGCCCCAACAGCCGATCAGGGACAAGCCTTTGGCGCAAACTCAACTCGTTGATCGAAAAGATCGTCGCCAACCCGTCGCCGAAGATCTGCGGGATCAGCAGCATCAGGGCCGCGAACCACGACGGGCCGCCCGCCAGCGGCGTCAGCAGCGCGACCAGGCTACCAATCAACGAAGTCCACACCAGCGTCGGCCCGATCCCGAAGCGGCGCGGCAGCGATCCGGCAAACGCCGCCCCCAGCAACGCGCCAACCCCGCCGCCTGCGACGACGATTCCCAATGCGGCGGGCGACAGACCCAATTCACGCAGCGCGTACAGGGCGTACAGCGCCGCGTAGAAATTGCCGAAAAATGTACGCCCCATTTGCGAGAATGCCAGCGTCCGCAGCACCGGATGGTGTAGGATCACACGCCCGCCTTCGCGCAATTCCAACCAGAAGGCGGGCGGCACTGCCGGATCGGGTTGGGTGAGCGACGGCTCAGCGGCGCGGATCGCAGCGAGGCTAAACACGGATACTAGGAACGAGAGCGCATCCACAGCGATCGCCAGCGGCGCACTGAGCGCCTGGATCAGCAGACCAGCAAGGGCCGGCCCACCCAATTCAGCCAGCGATTCGGTCGTTGCTAGTTTGGTGTTGCCCTCCAGCAGATGCTCGCGCGAAACAAGCGAGGGCAGCAGCGCCTCATATGCGACGGTGAACACCAGCGACAAGACGCCGACTCCCACCGTGATCGCGTACAGCAAGTACAGGCTCAGATGCCCTGTCAGCGCCGCCAGCGGGATTAGCATCAGCAGGATAAAACGACCCAGATCGGCCACGATCAGAATCGGGCGGCGCGGAAGCCGGTCGATCCACACGCCAACGATCAAGCCCAACACGAGACTCGGCGCGGAAGCGAGCGCCGCCAACACACCCATCTCGGCGGGCGAGGCTGCCAGCAACAGCACGGCAATCAACGGGAGTCCATCGCGGGAAATGCGTGAGCCGATCTGGGAAATGGTTTGCCCGGCCCACAGTTTGAGAAAATCAGGATGGCGCCACAGGCCATCGAAACGCAGCCAACCCAAAATCAACAGGTGAAACGGAAGCAATATCCGTCGAATCATCGGAGTCTCCTCATGAACAAGGTCGCAAACGTCAGAAAATGCGCGCGGGAAACAGGAACGCCAAAAGCGCTGGCGACCGTTTCGAGCGGGTCCAGCCGCAAAAGCGGCGAGGGCAATTTCTAACGAATGACGCTGTCCATAAACGGCAACCTTCCCTCTCAGGCCGTAGGCCTGATATGATGAACTCCATGAGTTTATCAGTGAACTCTTGAAAAAGATAATTTGCCCGGTTCATCACTACAAAATGTAATTCGTTCGATAATTCATTCGAGAAACCCATCACGTATTATTTCACCCTTGAACAGATTGCACTTTACAGGCGCGTTCACTCACCGTTCTCAGGTTGAAAACAAAAAGTGCTAATCTACTCCAAATCTGCCTTGTTTCTGGTCTGTTGCAATTTGCACTGATACCACCCCGGCAATCACAATCTCTCCCACTCGTCGTGACCAGAAAACGAGCAGGAGAGAATCCATTTGCAGACCAAAACAAGCGCACGCTGGCAGACCACGCCCGGTAGCTTCGATGCGCTCCACACCGACCAGCTTTTCCCGGCAGTTGATGACAACCCTTACGGTATTCCGTTACTCCCACACGCGCCACTGAGTTACATACCAGAGTGGTTAGCGCCGTATCGGACACGTATTCGTGCGAAGAACGCCACGTCCGGCGGCGGGGTGCATTTCTTTTGGATGACTACCGCTTTGAGACGGTCTGGACCCGACCCACGAAAGCGCTGCAATATCTACGCGACTTCGAGACGCTGCTCACCCCGGACTTTTCGCTGTATCCGAATTGGCCGTTGGCTATGCAGATTTGGAACGTTTACCGTTCATGCTGGTGTGGGCGTACTGGTCGTCACTTGGTTTCCGTGTCATCCCAACATCGTCGTTCCTCCCGATAACCCAAAGCAACAAACCCTCACAGTGGCTGAAGGCTGGTGGTTGAAGGCAGATGACTTACGAGAAGACGACGAGCGAGGAGATGGTCCCGGCGGCGAGCAGGACCGCCATGCCGATGAACATATTGTCCATCAGCTCCGGGTTGTTGCGCTTGAGCCGACCCACGACCGGCCAGCTTGACCCCATGTAGATGATGCCTGCGCCAATGAGCCCGATGAAGGCACAAATCGGCGCGAGGATTTGCATAATCGCCTTGAGGTCGTTGAAGAACTGTTCGACTTGTGCTTTCAAGTCCATGAGAGATACAACTCCGTTCGTATTCCGCGCAGCCGGATTGCTGCATTGCGGTCACGAGCGGCGTTGTAGAAAACGGAGCAGTCCCGTCGCAAACGGCTTCGGGACAGGTTGTGTCCAGTTTTGGGGTAGACTCAAGTAGCTATCAAACTACGAACTGCTTGCAGTAAAACACATATGCTTTCGCTCTAACTCGAGTGCGGAGCCTTTCTCATGCAAGATGTCCAGTTTTACACTTTTGCCGAGCGGCCCTGTGATGATGCACTCACAAAAGCCATCGAACGGGTCGTCTCCGCGAGTTGGCCGCGCTTTCTGCGTGACCTGAAGGAAGAAATTTCTGGCGACTATTTTGGACAACTTGAAGCTACCTTCCCAAAATACATGACCTATGTTTTGGCAGAAGACAAGAGGATATTGATTGCGGTGGGTGCATCTATTCCAGTTTATTTGTTCTGCGTTGAATAAATAGAGAGAATATATACAATAAAAAAGGCGCTCTATCTATAGAGCGCCTTTTCACGTCGAAATAGGGAGAACTAGATGTTCTTGACGATGTTCGAGAAGACGTTACCGATGATCGGACCCAGCAGGGAGAGAATCACGATGACGACAATGGCGACAAGGACGAGAATAAGCGCGTACTCAACGAGGCCTTGGCCTTCTTCACGGGGGATATACAGCATGTTAATTGCTCCTACATAAGACCGACAATACACATCAGTTTAAGTTGTTCCCCCAGAAAGTCAAGTCTACCAGAATGGGATTGTGACTATTTTCCGACTTCTGTTATAAATCTGAAACAGGACTGCCACATTTTAGCCGTACCAGCTTGTACACATTTTGCAAGCCGCCCGAACCTGTAACAACCTCTGCCTGCTCAACACACCCGAACTTGGAAATGGAGCGGAAAACCAAGAGTTCAGCGTCAAATTCTTACAAGGATAAGCGTTACGCAGGTCAATCTACTTTGAGGAGGAACTCATAGCACAGATGCCTCCATTTTTTTGCTCAACTGCGTAACGTCTAATAATATATGGCTGCGCAAGCCTGAGTAGTCATACAAAAACAAATAGAGTTGCCCCAAACGGCAGCTACCGTAGGTTTACCCTGTTCAGCCCGGTTTTACTCCCAACAATTGATGAACGCCGCCGCACTCACCTTTTTAGCGGAAACTAGAGTGGATGGCTTTTTCGGGAATTACGCGACCAGTTGGATAGGCACCCAGCACAGCTTGCACTTGATAAGCAAGTTGCGCCATGACGCCGCCTTATACTTCCCCTACAGCGGGTCCAAACCCCGTCGCGGTCCCACCCTGCGCTATGCCGACCGACTGGCTTACGCAGTTTTACCCACGCAAGCCTGCTGTTCATCAATCATGAAGGGTCGTTTCGTGAACCGAATCTCGCCGTCAGGCTTCGAGACGTACTCCCTGCCCTGTTGCATAAGGACTTCCTCTCCGTCCCTCTTAACGTCGTCCTCATCATCAAAACCGATACTCGCACCTACAAACGCGCACACGTCATCCTCTTCTCGACCGACCTTGACTTGTCGGCGGCAGACCTGGACGACTATTACGCCTTACGCTTTCAAGTCCAGCTCAACTTCCCCAATGCCAAGCAATCCTTTGGTCTGGAGGGTTTCATGAATATCTCCCAATCCACCGTCACCAATGCCGTCGGTCTCGCCTTCTGCACGGTCAATCTTCAAGCGGTCGTGCGGCGGAAAGCGCGTAGAAGTGCCAACAAAATGACCGCACCAATGAACGCAGTAAGGATGCTGGGTATGTTCAAGCCAGACACATCAGCGTTAACGCCTGGGATCAAGCTCAGCACAAACCCACCAATGAACGCACCGATGATACCCACCACAATGTCGGCGACTAGGCCCATCGGAGTTTTCATGACCATGCCAGCAAGCCATCCCGCGATAGCTCCTACGATAATCCAGACTATGATGCTCATTTTGTTCCCCTTGAATGTTCGCCTGTACACATGTTTATCAGATTCCATATGTATTATATTCCGATTTGTAGCTGCTGACCACAGTGTTTGACAAATTCATTTTTTGATTTAACAATACCCTCGCCAAAAACGAGGTGAGGGAAAAGCAAGTTCATCGGGTTGCGAAGCCTGATGAATGAGTTTTAAGCCTGATCGATACCGCACTTTCGGTTGAGCAAAGCCGTGCACACTTACGACCATCAAAATTGGCGAGGGTATTGTTTGAGGAATATGATTTGTTCACGTGTGTACAATATGGATATGAACGAAAGACATGACATTTCACCGTCAACCGCACTTCTCAATGATGCTATTGCATCAGGCAAAGTGTGTCTTATGCGACTTGATAGAGCTTTGGAGCAAATTGGCCTGTCCAGTGACAAGTTCTGGGTATTACAAGCAGTTGCAATATCCTCGGAGGAGGTTACCGTGACTCATCTGGCTGAATGTATGGGTACTGTGAAGTCGAATGTGACACCTATGCTGGACCCCTTGGAGAAAGATGATTTGATCAGGCGCAATCGCAGTACTGAGGACCGCCGTTTAGTTCACATTGAAATCACGGGCTATGGAAAAGCACAGTATGAGCGAGGAAGGCACATTTTTGATGATGTGAACCAATCTCTGCAATCCGCTTTTTCTACGGCAGAATTACAGACATTCCAAGCTTTTCTGAAGCGCTTGATTTTGACGCGCAGACAATAAAAAAATTGCCTCAGTTGTACATATATGAACGGTACACATAAGAACCACTTGCGGAGGAGGAAAGAGCACATAGCCGAGACTTTCAGACAGCAGCATCACAAGCTTGACATTCTGATTCACAGTGCCGACGTACTGCGTATGGAGCGAGCAGAGACGAGTGAAGGTAACGAATTGAGTTTCGCAACCAACTACTTGAGCCGCGTTTTGCTCAATAGTCTTCTACTCGATCTGCTGCGAGTGGATGGACATCGCTTGAAACAGGATGGCGTTATGGTCAATGTCATCAACCCCGGCCAGGTAGACACGGATATTCGACGCACCGCGCAGGTCGGCGGGGTAATGAAGTTGATGTTGAAGGGCATGGAATGGATGTCCAGACGTTCGGTACTTACCGCAGTAGACTTTTCTCAGGTCGTCTTGCGTCTGGTCACTTCTCCCGAATTCGCACAAACGACTGGCGGGCTTTTCAACAACAAAGGGATGCCGCTCAAAATTCGTGCGGATCGACGTGATCCCATTGTAGTCGAGCATGTGTGGAAAATGAGCCACGATAGGGTAGGTGTGAAACCACCAGAAGCTGCCAAATTTCCATTGGAACGAACATCGTAAAAAGTCGGCTCATGTTAAGGGAGGGTGCAAAGCGACGAGAGCAGCGCTGAAGTCGGGCGTAATCCGTTTAAGATGAGTAGGGAACTCACACAAAGCGAGGTAGCCAGCCAAGAACTTCTTATGAACGCCACGAAAGGGGCGCATGAAGTTACGCAGGAGCGTCCCCATGCCTTCGGCTGTGTTGAGATGCACTTCGCGGATGCCGATGGCATCCGC
>Ga0123337_10001111_pt1 | contig 36756 bp, 42 predicted proteins | sample frozenSSSSmetaG_FD_89792 | JGI IMG/M metagenome (GOLD analysis project Ga0123337, IMG submission 89792) | Glacier valley bacterial and archeal communities from Borup Fiord, Nunavut, Canada, to study Microbial Dark Matter (Phase II) -... | ecosystem: Environmental > Aquatic > Freshwater > Ice >...
CTCCTCCTCCCCCTCCCCTCCCCAAAACAACCCCACCGCCGCATCCCCCTCCCCCCCAGCACCCCTCTCCATCCCCACCTCCATACCAGCCCCGCTCTCCCTCTCCACCCCCACACCACCCCGCCCAGCCACCCCCTCCGCCCTCGCCGCCGCCCACATCCTCCACACCTTCCGCTGCGTGCACTCCCCTCCCGCCATCATCTCCCCACCCACAACCAGCCTCGGCCCCTCCCCGCCGCCGCGCCGCCCAGACATCGCGGACCTGCTCGCCGCGGCGGAGGCGCTCGCGCCGCCGCATGATTGCACGGCGCGCGGCGCGCGGCTGTGTCTGCCGCCGTGGGAGGAGGTGGAGAGGGTGAGGGCGGGGAGGTGGGGTGGTGGGACTGGGGAGGGGGGTGGTATGAGGGATGGGGAGGGGGAAGGGGGGGAGTTTTGTGGGTGTGAGGGGTGTAGAGGAGGGGGGAGAGGAGGAGGTATGGGAGGCAGAAGGGATGAGGGGTGTGTGCGTGCAGGATTAAGCGGGTGATGCGGCAATACGGAACGAAACAATCATGAGCAACACCCCAAGGCGAACAAGGTGCTTCCGAGCACAACCAACATGACCCCAAGGCGAACAAGGTGCTTCCGAGCACAACCAACATGACCCCAGCCCGCCCAAGCTCCGCGAGTCCTCGCAGCGCAGGCATGGCGACTGCGACACAGGGACGCGGGAGGAGCATCTAGAGCACAACGCCAACACCATCTCTCTCGAGTGGCTCATGCACGTCCCATTGGCGCTCGCGATGGTAAGGCCGAAGCCGCGGCCCTGGACCGCTGTACCCCGCCAGCGACACGCAGGACAGCCCGGCCCTGGGCATGAATGCCAGGTGCATCTTCCCGGACGAGAAGTACGAGTTGAGGATTAATGAGGGGAATATTGAGATGGCGCTAGATCCGGATAATAGGGTGCCGACGGGGTTGATTGCGTTGCATGCCGATCGAGAGAAGGCAGGTAGTGACTACAAGAAGTATTCATGCAATGGGCTGCGGAGACGTCTTCATCGCTCACATCACAACCGAACACTTCATACGTGGCGTCATCACCATCAACGTGCGCCTACACGGCTCTACTCGAGACCTTCGAGTCGGCCTCCCCGTCCTCGGCACGAGCTCGCCTAGACTCGTCATCTTCCCCGCTGTCGCGGCGATGGACATCTTTAAGATCCAGACGAAGACCTGCGTTAAGGGCTTGTGGTTTGCGTGCGACGCGATCCAGGCGAAGCATATCGTTAGGCGGGCGGCATTCGAGATGACGGCTAATTGGACGGAATATGGCGGGCCTCTTAGGCTAAGCATGGATTTAGAGTATTTGCAGACGCACCATAGGCGTAGTAGTATGGACGACAGAGGTTTTTTGGATGAGCCGCCATTGCCGTTGGCGACGAGCAGCTCCTTTCTAAGGTCAACGAGCGATAGCCCGCAGACAGTGAGGAGCGCGGATGACGGGGAGAGTCTAGAGAAAAAGATTCCGAGCAAAAAGGTGAAGAGGACCCGGCAGGAAGGACTTAGCTTGGGAAACGTCTCTAGTCTAAGCATGGCCATGAGCAACGAGGAGGTGATGAGTCTTGGGAGCGCGAGCAGTGGAAACCACCATGGAAGCCCCGTGCTTGACAGCCCAGCCACCTTGACAAACATGAGTGCCACACCAAGCTCTCCCTCCTCCTCCACCCCGCCGACGCCGACGTCGCATGATTGCACGGCGCGCGGCGCGCGGCTGTGTCTGCCGCCGTGGGAGGAGGTGGAGAGGGTGGGTGCGGGCGGAGGGAGGGGGGGTGTACGAGGGATGGGCAGGGGGGCCGAAGTTTGTGGGTGTGAGGGTGTAGGGGGAGGAGGGGGGGGAGGGATGAGGGGTGTGTGCGTGCAGGATTAAGCGAGTGATGCGGCCGTCGATCGATCCATCTATGTACGTACCTAAGAGGCTGTTCCCTGTGGATGCATTTCTGGTATGGAGCCTGTCGCCTGCTCCCCTCCGCCCCCGCAGTCCAGCACCGGATTCACATCTTCCATTACAACTTCAGCAAGAGAACCAGCCCATGGAGCAACGTTTAAAACCCGTTTCATGCGCAAAACATCCACCCCAACCATCTTCGCATTGCTATATATACATCCCCGCATCTTCTCGCCTCGTCTCCCACTATCCATAGCCAGCCACCTCAAAAGCCCCATCCCCGAAACTCAGCGCGTCCAAAAGACCAGGAAGAAAAGAAAAACAAAAAAAAAATACATGAAATCATTGCACGAGCTAGGACCATAGCTGTGGTATCTACGCTGAAATTATTATCCCTTGCCGCGTCGCTGCGACCACACTCGAATGAATGCATCCGTACCTCCTCCCTCCGGTAGGAAAAAGGTGTGTCATCCGCCAAATCGAATCTCATCTCGTGCCGAAAACACATCTAGCGAGCGCAAGCCAGAAAAGGCAAAAAGTAAAGGAAAAGAGGAGCGTGGATATCCGATATTGTGACTCAAACATGATTGAGCGAAAGTGACGGAAAAAGCAAAGAATAACGCCCATATCCGCGCACGCGTTTTGGAGAAAAATCAGAGACAGGCCGTGTACACATCTTCCCATCCAGGCCTTAATCGTTCAAACAGCAACCTTCTTCTTCCTCCCAAACATCCACGCGAACCCCCCCTCCTCCTTCACCGGCTGCGGCGGTGTAAACGTCACTGTCGGCGGCGGCGGTGTGTTCATGAAGAAGTCCGCCAGGTCGCTCGTGCGCGTCGCGCGCACGTGCGTCGCCTCTCGCGGCTGGTAGCTCTTCTGCACGACCCGCGCACCCGGCTTGCGCTGGTCGCCGACCTGACTCGCGTAGTTGCCCGCGCGGCTGCCCGGGAGCGTTTGCGGTCTGCCGGAGCTGGAGATCTCGAAGGAGTACTGAGAGGTCGTGATCGGGATGTGTGTTGCGACTTGGGGCGTGCCCGTGCGCGTGCCGAGACGAGAGCCGCTGCTGGAGCTGGGCTTGGAGACGGATGGGGATTGGGGTTGGGAGATTGAGCCGGAGCCGCCGCGGGAGAAGCGCGACATGATACTGTCCTTCTTCTTTGGAGCGGGTTTGGGGACGTCGTCGAAGATGGAGGTGAGGACAGGCGCTGGCGGTGGAGCGACGCTGTTGAGGAAGTCAATGAGGCTCTCCTCTTGCCGCTTGGGCTTGGGCTTGGCCACTGGCGTATCGAATTCATCCTCTTCGTCGCTGAAGTCGATAGCATATGGATCCTTGACGCGGCGAGTCTTGCGTTTCGGCATCATGTCCTCTTCCTCCTCGAAGGCGTTGTACATCTGTGGCGGTGGTGCTTTGGCAACCTTCTTATGACTGCTAAGTAACGCGGTCCCAGAGTTGACCGTGTTGATTGAGGAGTGCAAAGATGGCTCGATGGACACATTGGTAGCGAGGCTATCCCGTATTTCGGGCAGAGTCGCCAGTCGAGTTCCAGACAGCGCACCAGACATTTGATCCGAATCCATAGTGCTACGGAAAGGAGCAACTGTGCGAGGAATTCGTGGATTATCAGACGATGGCGGACCTTGACGGATGAAATCAATAAGCTCAGAAGACGCATCGCCGTGAACGACGGCATCGCGAGCTTGAAGACGATTTCTTCGAGCCGAAGAAGCTGACCGCTTAGGCAAAGTAGCTATCATGGGTACGGACCGAGGGGCAGAAGTATTTGCGGTTCTGGAGCTGCCGGTATTGCTATTCGCGGTTGATGGCGGTCCCACCGCAAAATCGTCACGGCCTTTAGGTGGTCCAGTAGATCTGATGAAGTCTGCAAAGTCTCCAATCGACTCACTCTCAACTCTAGCATCTCTGGCCATTGGTGCATTGGCCCTGACACGTGAACCGGACTTCGAAGTGGCCTGAGACATTGTCGGCGATGGGATTGGGCGAGGAATTTCAGCGGGAGAATTAGAGAAGAGGCCAGCAACTTTGCTAATAGAATTGTTGGATCCAGTGCGAGGTCTTGAGATCTTAGAATGCGATGGGCTGTCAGGTACGTTCTATGGAAGATTAGTTTTCGCCTTAATAGACACAATTAATGAACTACAAACCTCAATTGTACGCATACTCTGAGGCGTCAAGGTGTACTGCAGGGTTGTCTCGCTGCGAATAAGTTGTTCGAAACTCTGACCTTTATCCTCACCTGCGCTTGGCGAGTTATCCTCAGACGTCCGTACAGGTCTCAACTTATGAGATTTGATCGAGGAAGCAGAAGAATCTGAGGCGCGAGTCCGATGAGACTCCTTGTTTTGCATCTCGGGCCTTGGCGTTGCATCCTCATCACGCTGAGTCTGTGGTCGTGGCGGTGACGACCTTGTAATAGATCGATCCGATGCGGCTGTTCGACTTCTAATAGAAGGGTCGTGCTTTCCAATGGCCGAAGAACTTCCCATAGAGACATCAGATGGACGACCAAATGCATCAGAATAGCTTGGAGCAATCGAAGATCCATCATCTGAAGTATCTAGAGCATTCTCCATCATTTCACGCAGAGGGGTAAGAGGCGGAACAACAGAAACAGGCGTTGGGATATGAGAAATCTTCGGTGGGGAGGCAGGGGCGGCGACAATGTTGTGAACGGTAGCTTTCTTCATGTCGCGCGAAGATCGTGGCGGAGGAGCTGTTGCGAGAACAAATGCTGAATCCTCTGTCTCTGATGCAATAACTGCGAACTGGGCCTCATCACCAGACAGTACGTCTTTTGACGAATATCCAGAAGCTGGGACATCGCGCAGCGGAGATCGATCTGGCACAGGCACTGAACGAGGGATTTCCTGTGGTTGGACTGCTGCTAGAGAAGATCCAGAGTTTTTCCTCACCTCTCTATTGAGGGGTGATGGATTTCTGATGACTGGGCTTGCAGTGGAAATCCTTTGGACAGGACTAGAGACACGTGGTGTAGTTCCGTCTGGGGACGATGGTGCACTAACACCACCACTGATACTCTTCGTCAATCCTGGCCGAGTAGCAAGATCGTCAGAAGTGTGGCGTGGGTTTGGACTGCGAGGAGACTGGACGTCGATTAATCGTATTGAATGCACGCTAGCAGATCTCTTTGACCTAACACTGGGAGAACGAATGCTCGAGTTGCTTGACGGAGGCCGCGCATTCTCAAGCGCAAGGATATCTCCGATAGATATCCGTGAAGAGGTCATAATTTCGACATCGGATTCTTCTCCGAGGTCGATATCCTCCTCCGTTGCTGGAGTTACTTGTGAAACTTCTTCTTTCTCAACTGCGGCAATTCCTGCAGCAGCAGCACCAAGGGTGACAGCACCGGCAGTGATACCGACTACTGATCCTTCTTTATGAGAGATTTGAGATGCATTTCTGGAGTGCGTAGCATCTTTAGACTCAGTAGCCGGCTGAGCACTTTCAGCATCTGTTGATTTTTGCTTTTTAAGAGGTGAGGCGAAAGTCGAGGCTGCTGGCGATGGCAGAGAATAAGATCTCTTCCTCGAATTCGAAGAAAGTAAGGCAGGGGTTGTAGGTTGCGAGGAAGTAGGCATTGGAAGACCTTTGGTGTTCGATGTGAAAATCATCATACTCTTCGGACGTGCTTTCGAGACCTCCACCTTTTCAAGCTCTTCCTCATCATCACTATGCTCCGCCAATCCCGGAATTTCGATTTCTCTGACATCATCGTCGCCAATGGGGAGAGGGATCTTTGCCGCATAAAGGTCGTCAATTACTTCGTCCATCGAAAGCTCATGCTCAACCTCATGTATCTCTGGCACCAGTTGCTCGTTGCCACCGCTGCCTGTACGGCTATGATTTCGTGATCGCATGGATTCTCTGGAGAAAGATTGGCGGATACCTGGCGAAATAGATACGTTGGGAGATCGTATCCGCTTCTTCCATCCCCTCCAGAGCCTTCCTAGAGTCCTATCAAGAGCCACACGCTCCATATCGGCATCCTCAACCACAACCCGATCGGCCACGTTTTTTGGCGTGCTTGTCCCTTCTCTCTCATCCTTCTGTTGCTTTGCACGAATTCTGTGATATGCAGCTTGCCCTGCTGCAACCAAGGCTTGCTCGCCCATAAATTCGAGAATTGAGGTGAGGAAAATCGCAACTGCTGGTGAAACAATACCCATCTGGTCTGAATATCTGTTTGTCGATCCAGGAGGTCCGTCCAGTTGATCCAGCTCGGTATAATGATCTTCATCCTCCTCTTCCATATCCCCTAGTGACGAATATACCATACAGCGAAGACGTGTACGTTTCCATACCAGCTCCAGATCCCAGTCTCCATTTGGTTCTATCCCATTGTGAAATGCGATTAGTTCTTCCTCTTCACCTCCACCTAAGTATTCATCCAGTTCCTGATCTGCAAGATTGACGGCCTCTTTCGCAAGTTTCGGCTTTAAGACTTCTCCCACTGCTAGTCGAAGCGATGCGAGAGATGTCGATTTCGACACAGCCAGAAAACTGAACAAGAGCTGGTCGAGAAAGTTATTAACGAGACGCAGTGCACCTGGATTTACCATCGCAGTCTCTCCTGAAGGTTCAATGCCATGCTCGTCGAACCAAGCCTCCGAATGACTGTCATGGTCATTCGTGACAATCTGTGAAGCTGCCGAAGCTGCGATGTAAACAGGTTCTGGCTCGATGACTGTCGGCGGCGAGAGCATCGTCCCGTATCCCGTCGTCGATGGCCTATCGCTCGACATACTTTGAGATCGAACTCGATATGATGACGAAGTTGTGAGACTGTCAGATCTCGTGCCTGGCGAGGTCATGCCCGAAGAAGACATGGTGGAAATAGCGATCGACAACGTTTCCCAGCGAAAGCGGGGTGCGAAGCTCGATCGTGCTGGTCGGCTCGCTTTATGTTGGAACTGTCGTTTGCAGGTACGTTGCGGAGAGCAATACTATCGACAATAAGATTCGTTCGGCATAAAGTATTTCAAGTGTTTCAAGGCAAGTGTAAATCTGCAGCACACACTCGCCATTAGCCGTCGTTCAGGGGGTTTGAGACATTCGAATTGTTCATAACGGTCGCCGCTGATCGCGGGAGAGCTTCTCGAGTAAGATCGGCAATGTGAAGGGGTATCTCTCAAGCTATAAGCACGAAATCCAGCACCAAAAATATAGATCGACAGACGGTGTGACGCTTTGGCTCTTGGCTACCAGATTGTCTTTCCTTTTGGTCGAAAGATATCTCGATGGGATTATGATGATCTCGATTGAGAAGAAGACGTAGAGGGCTTTCGAGTCGAAACGAGTGGTTGGCTACGCTTGTAGCTTTCGAGCTTTGGAGCTTTGAGTGGAGGAGAGAACGTACCTTTCGACCTTTCGACCTTTCACTGCGGTATCAAAACAGGAAATGGGCAATTGAGCGTCACCGTCACAATTGAATGGCCATCATCATCTGAAGAGATCGGCCTCGAAACTGGAAACCTATGAATTCGTGGATTGTTTCCAAGCAAGCAGCATCAACGAGTGAGGCTTCGAAAGGAGCTGAGGCCGAACCCTTTCAGAAAATGTCACCCGGGGATGGCTGGACAATTAGATGGAGCAGAGCAGAGCAGAGGAGCGCCCGGCCGCAACCACGTTACTGTATGTCGTGGTGGAGTACAGAGACGGAGTACAGAGGAGCGCCCGTAGACTGTAGAGGATGGTAGTGTATTGTAATGTATGTACATAGGTACCTATATCCTATATACAGGCACCTGTAAATATCTGTTCGTTCAAGCACTTGTGAATTGAAGTGTGGAGCAAACGGAGAGCATCTTGTCTTGGATATGGGGTGACAGTGGCAGGGGCTCAATTTCGGAGGCGAGGCGACTGGTACATATGTACATACATATACATATATGTATGTACAGAGAGTCAGAAGGCAGCCAAGCACAAATCAGGGGCACACACTGCTTCTTTTGCTTCAGCTACAGGGTGCATGAAGTGTACGACATATTGTACATACATACATACAATATATATACATACATACTCTACTGTCACCTGTGTACTCCCGGAGTTATGAGCCGACTTTATTATTATTGACAAACGGAGACGTATCTGAATTGCCACTCACGAAAAAGTTTCTTGATGAAGCCGTGGCATCCCGAGAGAATGCATTCATTGTTTGGTTGCTTCTTCTTCTTCGCACCTCATCTTCTCTTAAAGGATGGAAAGGGGAAAAGAGGGATTATCTCTAGTCGCCAAGCTATTATCCAGAATATCCACCGCACCAGAGCTGGATCAGGGTGAAACAGCGTCTTTTCTTCACCAACGTTCCGGTGTTAGGTTACAGTAGTACATGCTCGCATGTCTTAATAGAGCCTCTTATAGAGTATCCGTAGTAGTCTGCTCCGTAGTAGTAGTAGTAGTAGTAGTAGTAGTAGTAGTGCCTGTACGCTGAGTACATAGGTACTGTATGGAGTACAGTGTCGAGCCGTTGTCCCTCTGTCTCCCATCTCGTTCTATCAAAAGTGGAGAGATATATGGGTAGGTGGGTATGTACCACAGTGGTGTCAATAAAACCATATCCGTCCGCAGTGGTCTTATTTAGCCAACATCATTCCCATTAAAGGAGAAGCAATTCCACTCCAATTCCGCTCGATGAGCTGATTCCCATCATCTCTCATCACTCATCTCCAGCATCATTTTTCTTTTGATTACTGCCTGCCTGCCTGCCTGCCTGCCTTGCTTGCAGTCGCAGGCAGAGTAACTTGTGGCATGAAGCCGGACGTTGCGCCATCGCAAGAATCACTCTGATCTCCAGCAGCCTTCTTCCACCTCCTTCCTATTCGTCAAGCCCTCAGACCTTCCACCACACCTCCTTGCCCTTCGAGATCTGAGCGCCATCTCATTTTCGCCCCGGTCAATCCCTGGCTTGCTGGGCCGCCTCTTCCTCTCGCCTCCGGGCCAGGACTCTGTCAGCACTAGAGTAGAATCCCAGATCGCAACGTGCTTCGCCGATCCTCTGTCGTTTGTATCTCACGAGTCACCCGTACATATAGATAAGTGTCTTGCAGCGATCGCGATCGACAGCCCTCGTCAGCACTTCAGCGTTGCCATCCTGTCTCTGGTGACGATCTCACGCGCTCTTCCCAAGACTTGTCCAATGGATAGGGGCCGATCAGCACCAGACAGCCCAGAATTCTAGCGCTATGATCGCGTCTCTAGGTAGTCTCCCGCCGGCCGCTCTTTTAGCGGATGCGCTGAAGAAACGTTTTGAGGAAGTCTGGAGAAATGGTGGCCAGCGCTATCCTGAAATGTCACCTGCACGTTTATCTCGAACCCAGCCTTTCCTACGTACCTCAATCTCCTCAATCTTATTCCATCGTAAAAAAGCTGCACCTGGCCCCTCACCACGATCAAGGCGTCGGCTTCGCAGAGAGTTCAGGCCGCTAAGATGGAATCCATCATGGATCCGTGTCGTGTCGTGTCGTAGAGTATATGTACCCATATCATCCTGTATTATACCGCCCATTATCCAGCCCGCAGAATCCTTCGTCGCAGAAACGTCCAGGATCGATTCTCCCTCCCTCCCCTTTCCTCAACGCCCTCCGCCCAGAGCTGTATGTACTCTATTTCTGCTGTGCACCTGATGCCTTCGAGCCACAGCACACAGCACTTGCAGCACTCCATGAAGCTCCTCATGCACCTTCCGCGACCCTGCATGAAATGTGACCCTTCGCACTTCGTACGACGGCCTTCTCGAAGCGTGCCCCTGTCCCTTCCTCCGAGGGCCCGAACGGGAGTGTTCAGCGAGGGATGGCTTGCAGTGCGGAGTAGAGTATACGGAGTAAGAGTATTGTGCTGTTATATGTACTGTACATATGTACATACATCTATTATATATAGGTACATAAGTAATGATGAAGGCATAAGGTGGAGTAGAGTGAGTCCCAGATGGCCGGAGGACAAATTAGCACGTGGCATACTGGTGGTGTTGGAAAGTCGCAACACCGATGTTTTGTATTTTGTGCAGCTTGGCTGCATTAGGAGGACTCGCTCTAATGATTTGCGAAGATGCAAGCCGCCGGCGGGGCCCTCCCTCAAACATGCACTTCACAATCACATGAATTTAGGAGTCTAACAATAATATCATAATATCATAATAAAATCACAATAACATCGCACTTCTTTCCAACAAAGCAACCGATTATTTCCAACTCCTTCCTCTCCCCTTCCTCTCCCTGCATCCTCCTCCTTCCTCCCCTCATGCTTCCCTTCCCATCCCATCCCTAACCCAGGCTCCCGGTCTCCACCTCCTCAACAACAATCTCCCCTCTAGGTAAATTACTCCCGCAAGCAGCCTGCCCTGCCAGCCACTATCGATTTCCTCACGCGACAACATGTCGTGCAGCCGCTCGCTCATTTCCGGCAGCCATTATCATCACGACGGCGACCTCACCGTGCGAAATTACGTCTCGCAATAACTCGCACATGTGCTGTACAACAATACATACCTCACATACCTCACATATGCACCTACCTATAGCTGTCCTCATCTCGCCCACCAGCCGGCAACACCTCCTCGACCACTCCACCCGGCAAACAGCCAGCCAGCCATCCATCCATCCATCGCGGACGGACGGACGGACGGACGCCGGCAGCAAAACCGCCTGCCGTGCGCCCTGCGAGCTGCACCCCATCCCATCCCATCCCATCCCATCGTGACCGCCGTGACCGATCGTGCGCGCTGTTGTTTGCCATCCACCAACTCGCTGCCCCGCCCTATCCTTCCGCCGAGGGACTCAGAGCCTCCTGCTAGGTACGTATGTGTCTTTGTCTGAAGTCCACGGAGCTTTGGTGCCGACTTGCGATTTCGACTTCGCGTGGCGTGCATCGCATGGATGGTGAGCCCGATTTCCACTCTTCGGGGGCGTTGTGGCGCCCGTTGAGGACATACAGGTGTTGAAGCCTTGAGTGATGCAGGAGCGGGAGAGGTGAGGAGTCGTGGTGATTGATTGAGCTGTCGATGCCGGACGATGCAGATGGGCTGGAAGCTGGTTGAACTATGCTGTGGGAGGAAGAGAAGGACGGAAAAGCAGACGGCTGATGGCGTTGATATCAAATCGATGGCACGCAGTTTCCTTTATACATAGTCCGGCAGAGGTAAAAGGGGCTTCATAACGACAATTTTTTTACAGCACACGGAGGGTTGCCGTGTGGGAAGATAGATTAGCATAGTGGTTGTCACAAATACAAACGAAGCTCGGAAGTAATTGGTGGAAATATGTTTATTGCCTGTCTCTAGGTATGCTCCTGTCGAGACATAACGCTGCCCACCGCGCCGTCTGGACTTCGACACGAAGTCTTACTGTAAACCAGACCTACAGACGTGTGTTGAAACATCTGCCACCCTTTTCTCACAAACAGCACACACACACCTCTTGTAAAATCAACTTTTTGCAACCCCCCTCCCTCTCCACGTCCCCTACCTATATCATCCCCCAACCTCACAGCTCTGAAGCAAGATAGTGCCAAATTCCAATCGGCGCCCAGCTGTGCGACCGCTCCTCCTCCGTGGTCGCCAGTCTCAGCCTCGGGCCCGTGGAGCCCAGTCGAAGACTGTTCTTTCAGCGATCAGCCACGTCGAAAGGCCGGCATCAAAAGTGATGGATTTCGATGAGTGTTCCGAAGACGGTGTTCAAAAGGTCTCTTGACCTGCCCCGTTCAATCAGTCGTATCCGCCGCCAACCTGGCTGGCAAAGGCGGTCGAGACGCTCTTCTCGTCGTCATCGAGGGTGCGTCGGCCTGCGCCGCTCAGGAGCGAGCTGCTGCCGAATACGCTGCCGGCGTCGCCAGACTTGTAGTCGGCAATGCGTCCGCCGGATTCCACGTAGCGCTTCAGACGGTCCGACTGACTTAAGCTGGTCTGCTTCTGGGCTTCGTGGAGACTATTGCCAAGACTGACGCCACCTTGACTGACGCCCTTGCCATCAATAACGCTGCTGGTGGTATCAGTCATCTCGCTTGCTGCGACAGATTCTCCGGCAATGCTCTCGGCTGGACGTCCGCGACCCTTCTGACCGTTGACGCGGCTGCGAGGATCAAGTCCTGGCCAGTTGTCCGTGGCGAAGTTGGAGAACATCTGAGGGTAGGCGGATCCAACTCTGACGCCTCCAAGGGCGGAGGAGTGAACAGATGACACATCATCTGGAAGGTAGCTCATCATGGAAGCTGTGTCGTTGTAGTCGTGGGCACCCTTGCCATTTGTAGGTGGTCGGCCAGCAGGGAATCCAGAAGCGTAAGACATCTGATACCGCTGTGGTCCGCGATATGTAGTCTTTGGTCGGCTGAATTGCAGCAATGAAGTCTGAAGATTGGATAGTGGTCCTTCAACCAGACAGTTGCGCTCCTTGAAATGTTGAAGGAGATAATGCCAAAGAGGATGCTTTGAGAGAACCTTTGGATTGCCCAAAATAACCAGGCCATACTTAGCGCGAGTCAAGGCCACATTGAGACGACGAGGGTCGCTCAAGAAACCGATGCCTTGATGGTCATTTGATCTGACACATGAAAGAACAATAAAATCCTTCTCTCGGCCTTGGAAGGCATCGACGGATGCTACTTCAATTTCCTTGTAGTTCTCCTTTTTGAACGTGCCGGTATTCTGCATGGAACTGACAACGTAGCTGCGTTGGCCCTCGTAAGGAGTAATGACACCAATGTCTTGTGGCTGAACTCCAGCCTTAAAGAAACGAGTGACGATTTTCTCGACGTTGGATGCTTCAGTGCGGTTGAGGTATGAAGTACCAGAGGCAGAGATCTCTTCGTTGCCAAGATTGGACCAGAACATCATTGGAGTATCGCCAACAGGCCAAGGGAAGTCAACATCGCGACGGAGTCTCTGCTGCATAGTGACGCCATTCTGAAGAGAGCCCTCGTAAAACATGTTTGAAGGGAACTCGGAAAGACAAGGATGCATACGATATTGCACGTTGAGTCTGATAGGAGCAAGACCGAGAATGACAAGTCGCTCGAAGAGGGACTGGTTCAAGCCTGCCTTCGCTGCCTTCTTGTTCATGATAACAGGTCCCAATTGTTGGTGATCACCGACTAGTACAACCTGCTTACAGCCGAGAACCAACGGAATCATACACTCCGGCTCAGCAGACTGCGTAGACTCATCAATGAGGACAGTGCGGAACTTCATCTTGGAGAGTCGAGGATCGCCAGCACCAACGCAAGTACAGCAGATGACATCGGCATTGTTCAGGATCTCGCGCTCGGCGGCCCTGGTCAAGGATTTGAATTTCTTCTCATCCTGACTGGACAATTCGCCCAATTCGCTCTTGAGTTGAGAAAGTTTGGCCAATTCGAGATTGCTATCGTTCATGCGTACTTGCTCGTGCAAAGACAGGAAACCGACAGACGATTCGACATCCTCACGGGATTTGGCGGTCAGACGCACAACCTTCAAACCAGTTCTGTGGATTCTCTCGCACAGTTGGTCAACAGCGACGTTGGAAGGAGCACAGACGAGGACCTGGCCACCATTCACCTTAGATAGATGATAAATGACTGTGGCTGATGTAACGGTTTTGCCGGTTCCAGGAGGTCCTTGGATAAGACTCAAGGGCTTCTGCAAGACACTCTTAACGGCATTGATTTGACTGCCGTTGAGCTCCGGAAGACCTGGAACACTGAACTTCTTGGGCATCTGGATCTTCATTGGTGCTGCCGCTACTTCATGACCCAGCAATTTGTGGAAAATATAGCCAGAGACACTCATCTCGTCGACCGCAAATGTCTTCATGGCCAATTGCATGCGGTCATAGGATGTAGCTTTCCACACGTAGTCGGCGGAGAAGTTGTGAGTACACTCAGTTGGCACAGATTTATCGTTGCCGATTTTTCGTAACTCAATGGTGACTTCATCGGACTGATTGTTGGGGATCTTCACAACGTATCCGACACCTTCCCAGACTGGACGGAGTTCACCCTTGTACTTGAGACGCATTTCGTCTCCGACGGCCAATTTTACATCTCCAAGCTCGATTTTTGGGAGGACGAAGCTTGCCAGATGCTTGTTATTGAGACCATAGTCCCAGCGGATCACAAGTCCATCCTCAGATTGAGCCTCCTTGAGCTTTCGATCGTAGTCGGCCTCGATTTTCACAAGTGGGCCGAAGACATTTTGATATTGGTAGGCGTCGTCATACTTGAGAAGAACCGGAGCTGGATCATCATCAATGCCTGCGGCTTTCTCCAGATCGGCAATGGTCGCAGAAGCGTTATCCTTCCACATCTCTTCCAGCTTTGCGATCATTGGTGGCGTCAAATGCCGAGCTCGGAGCTGCTCAGCGTCGCTAGGTACGGATACAAGCCATGGCAGGAAAGATCTGTCCTCAATCAGAGGTTGCCACCTGGAAATATCCCAGCTCATATCTTTGGATGAAGGCGTAGATGCGCAGGGTTGTCGGCAAAGTAGGACAACAACAGTATCGGATTTCGCCGGGATAAATCCAAGGAGGAAGACATTCTTGGTGCCGCAGTTGTAGCATTCCAGAACTGTATCGCCGAGTGTTGACTGTGGGTGCAGCTGAACCTCCTTGTGGCGAGCACGAACAAGATGATTGACAATATGGGAGGACGACGCATTGCCACGGGCGCTGCAGAACCACTTGCTACAGCCCAAACATTTGACGACGCTGCTGGGCGAATGGATACCGCAGTAAGCGCATGCATGAGCCGGGAGCTCCTTCTCGTCTTCCAATCCTCTGAGCCCAAGGGTCTTCATTCCATCCACGGCCATGCTAGCCAAGCTCTCGACATCATCGTCGTCGTAGACCTCTGTCTCGTTGTCGTCGTCATCGTTCCGGCGGCGACTCGGTCCTAGTCCTCCTCCTCCTCCATATTGTCCATATAGGAGACTCTCATCCGGATCGATGGCGGAGAGATCGTCGCCGGCATTAATGGCGGCAGCGGAGTCTGAGATGAGGTGGTTTCCCAGGTGAGTAAATGCTCCCTCCATTCTTCGAATGACTTTCTATACGGAATATGAAATTATAAAAGGCGCCTATTACCATAAAAATGTTAGCCTTGTGCCATATAGCCTGCGTGGTAACACATCAAGGCGCGTTCGAATTTCAGGTACAGTACTTACTGATCAGCCTTGTGGCGCAACCACAGGAAAAAAGAGAGATGCAAAAGCGCGTTGCGTCTCAAGTCATACTCGTAGATCTGATAGTAAACTTGAACTCCCCCAAACGTGAACGGAAGTTTTGACAAGCTGGAAGTAGAGATTGTGGCGGAATGGAAACTGTCCTAAGATTTCGTGTCGAAAGCCAAACGCAGATTACAGTAGCGTCGCGATAGTGCTCGGCAAAATGACATGCAGCCGCATGAAAGCCTTGAACTAAGAATTTATAGTATTGGCGAACTTCGTCTCTCCCAAAACCTTCTGCAACAACATTCACAATGCTGGTATGTACAGGCCTCTATATAACTGTTTATTGAAATTGCGAGCCTGAAGCTGATAATTTATAGCGTAAACAAGCTCGCCAAAGGCGAGATTACCTCTATCGCCGCGCCGTTACTCTGCGCGATGCAGAAATATCAGAAAAACGATCGAAGTTAAGGGCCTCCCTCGCCACTGGCAGACCGCTTGCTCCAGAAATCGCGAATGACAAAAAGTTACGTGAGGACTACAAATACGATGAATCGCGGCCGGATTTGGCAGCAAATGAGGAACTCGACTTGGACGATGAATATGCGCAACTCTCTGGAATCGTTGATCCTCGAGTCCTAGTCACCACTTCAAGAGATCCCTCATCGCGCCTATCGTCTTTCGCAAAGGAGGTCAGATTGCTTCTCCCTACATCTATACGACTGAACAGAGGAAATTTGGTTTTGAGCAATCTCGTACAGTCTGCTCAAGCATCGGGTCTCTCAGATATGATCCTCCTCCACGAGCATCGTGGTACACCCACTGCCATGACGCTCTCGCACTTCCCTCATGGACCAACAATTTCCTTTTCCCTGCACAATGTCGTCCTGCGCCACGATATCCCGAACAGCTCCCGCGGAACTGTGAGCGAATCATACCCACATCTTATCTTCGAAGGATTCACGTCTCGTCTTGGACAACGCATAGTGAAGATCTTGAAGCATATATTCCCACCACGCGAAGCTATTACGAACAGAACGAAGATAGGAAGCAGAGTCGTGACGTTCAAAAACATTGAGGATACCATCGAAGTGCGACACCATGTGTTTGTCAAGACCGGATACCAGAGTGTCGAGTTGGCCGAGGTTGGCCCTCGCATGAGCATGAGGTGCTTCGAAATTCGTGGTGGTACATTGGAGAATAAGGATGGTGACGTCGAATGGAGACTGAACCAATATACTAGGACGAGTAAGAAGAAGGATTATCTATGAGGCAGGAACCGAATATTTGCATAGCGCGGCGTTGGGGTGTAGATGGACAACTTACGAATGAAATGGAAATTTTCAAACTATAAGCCTCTCAGCGCCATGATGAGAAGTACCCAACCGCGGATACTGTCAGCTGCCCAAGGAAAGAACCAGACCACTACAGCTACTCTGCCCGCTTCATCCACCATAATTGGGAAAAGAATAGAACGGCTGATTGTGGCTAATACGGCCATGCTGCAAGTCGGCATGAAAGGTCTGCTGAATGAATGTGAATACCCGCCATATTATGTTTTCTGATATAGGTATTGGCTCATTGTTCAATCTTGTTTCCAATATTGCACTCCATTTCTCAGGATGTCGACGTCTACGCAGGCAGTAACATGCTCATCGCGAAACGAGTGGGAGAGTGGATTTCAAGTCTCAGCGAAAGGAGTGGGAGGATGGGTTTCAAAGCCTCAATGATGAGAGGCATGCGATGCTGCAGACAGAAAAATTGGGAATACCAGTCGCTTTGTCTTGATAGATTATCCCATGAACAAAAGATGCATCCATCACTTGAGAGTAGGCCTTTTGTTAGGGCGTACTATAAATTTTTGAGAGACAAATAATTGCCAAGGATTTGAAGCTTGAACTGTACCGTGAATTCCCACAGATATATTATTTCTCAGAAGACCAAGACCTTAGACAGTGTGCACAGTGAAGTACTCTCTCTTTGGCCCCTTCATAGCCTTGCATTCTGAGAGGAGTTGGGGTTGGAAGTGCTTTTACTTTCACTTTCACTTCCACTTTCACTTGGAGATCCGGCATGTAATAATCAGAGCCTAGAGGGGTGAGAGGCGGGGTAGGTGGGAACGAGCAGTGTCACCATCTGCATCACAGAGTGCCCGTCGCAGAATCGTTTGCGGAAACTAGAATTAAATTCTCTGTTCCCAAATGCCAGAGAGAGAAAATTTATCATTGGCCACACCCTAGCGGCGGCTAACTACACAACGGGGATCCCCAAAACGTGACATGACGTTGCGGCCAGAGCCACCCAGGCTCCCAGCTAAAAGTGAATGAAGAACCCACAACTGTCACAAAATCTCGAATATTGCGCCCGTCGAAGACAATTCAGCTTTTGTAACGCATATATTCTAACATTGACGCCATTTCGAACGTTTTCACAAGTTAATCGCAAGGAAGTAAGCTCTGCTGCTCACTGTCGAACTTATCCGTAGAAGCCGGGCCCTTAAAAGGTATCACACCAGAACTGACGTTACAATTCCGACTTTTGAATCTCGTATTGCCGCGCAGTCGCAAATACAATCGCATAATTTTTGTTCAGGTGGCTGCAGCACCAGAATATGGCTTCTGCTACCCAGTACGAGGGCTATGGAGGAAATCCATATGGCAATGCAGAGGCAGGATATGCCGGGTTTCAAGAACAACAAGTGAGCTTTGTCTTCCAATCCGATCCGTTGCCATGGCACCTACCTACTGACACCAACTGAGCCTTCGGACCAGGGAGAAGGGGAATCGCATCAAATGTCCGTCATCTCCAGTGTCCCTCAAGGCGAACAGCCAACTGCATACGTACAGCCCTTAAACCAACGAGACTTCCTGGACCAGGTTGCTGTTATAAGAGACCTTCTCAAGGACTTCGATGGCTCTCTATCCGAAGTCCGCAGCCTGCATCAACGCCTTCTTGATGCAGTGGATGCTCCCTCCTCTTCAGAGCTCGGCGTCAGACTCCAACAAATCGAAGCGCAAACATTTGCGAGGAACGAACAGATTCGCAAGTTGATCAAGACGCTTGCTCAAGATGCGGCGAATACGAAGGATAATCTTCAAGATATGAAGTTAAAACAGGTATCGCCGTTGAAGAAGGACTTCCAGTCGAAACTTACGGCATATCAAGGCTTGGAGCAGGATTATAGGACGAGGAGACAGGAGCAGATTCGGAGGCAGTATCTTGTTGTGAATCCTGATGCGACGGACTCTGAACTTGCCGCCGTGGCCGATGCATCAAATGACCCTAGAGCCCAGAATGTCTTCCAGATGGCTGTAAGTCCGCATACCTTGAGACCTGCATTGCTGGTTGACACTCGGATTAACGATGTTATAGCTCGAAAACCGACGTGGACAGGCACAGACTGCTTTGAGCGCAGTCAGGGCTCGTCACGATGAGCTGCAGCGTATTGAGCAGACAATCGTCGAGCTCGCAGCTATGTTCAACGACATGGACCAGCTTGTCGTTGCTCAAGAGCCTGCTGTCGAGCGCACTGAAGAGAGCGCGGAGCAGGCGCAAGAGGATGTTAGCAAGGGCAATGTCGAAGTCGGCAAAGCAATTAAGCATGCCCGGAATCGCAACAAGCTTAAATGGTACTGCCTTCTCATCGTTGTCCTCATTGTCCTTGGTATCGCTTTGGGCGTGGGCCTTGGAGTTGGCCTGTCGAAGACTGCGACGAGCAAGACCAAGCCATGAGCAAGGGCTTTGCATGTGGTATAGGAATATTGTAATGGATGACGAGTAATGGCAGTGAACATTCTGGGGTCGAAGAGTCCTTGTTTGTAAGTTAAGGTTGATAGCGTTGAACAGACGCGCACGCCGCTTCTAAGATATATATAAATAAGCATAATAGATGTATTTCGAGCTCTTATTCGGCCTTCATCCAAGTTGAATTTCTCAAAATCTGTTGATTCGTCTGGGAAATTGACCCTTAAGTCTGTTAGTTCAGCCCTTGGCACCCTCAGCCTTATCCAGAAATATCAGCGCACGGACCTAGAACCCTCGATCCCCAAAGCTGTCCTCTTCAAATGTGATATCGATGAGACTTGCGTGAACAGCTCCAAGCCGCGTCGTTCATCAATTGAATATGAAAATTACAGCAGCGAAAGAGCAAAGATAATCTCGAAGGGAAGCTTTGCAACTGGACTGATGCGCCTGAGAAATCGAACACATAGCCCGAGATGAACGGCTTCGCGGATCATGGCTTGGACGAGGACAGTTTCGGGGAGAAGGGAAATATAGTCGCAGCGTTTGATGCTTTCTGTGAGTTTCTAGTGACCTGCATCTTTGGTTCCCTCGATCAACGATCGTTTCCTCTGTTCGCACCAGAAGCGTATACACAACACAGCTGAACATCTGCTTACGACGCGCCTCACAGCAAAATCCAAACCACAGTACGTCCAGCAGACCGCCGGCGGAGGAAAATGGACGGTCGCGATGCTCGTGATCTCCGCGCTGCTCACGCTGGGCGAGCTTGCGCGCTGGTGGCGCGGACACGAAGACCACACATTCCTCGTCGAGAAGGGCGTGGGACACGACCTCCAGATCAATCTGGACATGGTGGTCGCGATGCGCTGTCCGGACATCCACGTCAACGTGCAAGACGCGTCAGGCGACCGGATCCTGGCTGCGACGGTGCTCAAGACGGAGCTGACGAACTGGCTGCAGTGGGTGGACGCGAAGCAACAGCACCAGCTGGGAAGAGATGCGGATGGCAGGGTGATGAGTGGGGAGGGGTGGCAGAATCATGATAATGATGAGGGGTTTGGGGAGGAGCATGTGCATGATATTGTTGCGAGTGCGAGGAGGACTGCGAAGTGGGCGAGGACGCCGAAGATTAGGGGGGAGCCGAGGGATGGGGACAGCTGTCGGATCTTTGGGAGTTTGCTGTTGAATAAGGTGCAAGGAGACTTCCATATCACGGCGAGGGGGCATGGATATTTCGAGTTGGGGATGCCGGGACATCTGGATCACAGCAGTATGTATACACTCTCTGGCGCCATTGATTGCGGAAAAGGAAACCGACTGACCACTCCAGCGTTCAACTTCTCCCACATCGTCTCCGAATTCTCCTTCGGTCCGTTCTACCCCTCTCTGGTCAACCCACTCGACCGCACCATCGCCATCACCCCCAACCCCTTCCACAAATTCCAATACTTCCTCTCCGTCGTACCCACCGTCTACACCGTCACCTCCTCTAACCCCCTCGGCATCTCCTCCAAGCGAACCATCTCCACAAACCAATACGCCGTGACCGATGAGAATCGCCAGATCGACGAGCATTCCCTGCCCGGCATTTTCTTCAAGTACGACATCGAGCCGCTGATGCTGGCGGTCGAGGAGCGCAGAGATAGCTTCTTGAGCTTCTTCCTCAAGGTCGTGAATATCTTGAGTGGCGTGCTGGTGGCTGGACACTGGGGGTTTACGCTGAGCGAGTGGGTTGTGGAGGTGCTGGGAAAGAGAAGAAGGAGACAGAGTGAGGGAGTGTTGAATGGAAGGGCGGGACGTTCTGAGTGATGAGATGGGATATAAGAGTTGCACACATGGCTATATACATACATCGGCGTTGGTTATACGAAAATAAAACGGACGAACTATAAAGGACACGCTGAATCTGATATCTGATATAATAAATTTCTTTGGGGTATACTTCACCTCTATGACTATTCTATGATGATGCCCCTATTCGACCGTGAATCGCTCTGTACCACTACCCCTGATTGCCGTACTAATATCAGATCAGACGAAACGCGTAGGCCTTTGTGGCTTTGCTCGAAATCAGCACTTTCTCCAAATCCCATATCCAATCCATGAATACATGAATCCATGAATCCATGAATCAATGAATCAATGAATCAATACCGAAACCCATCATCCATCATCCAGGCCAAGCCCGATCGGCGCAGTTCTTCCCTTTCTCTCTCTATACGGAGCGATCGTTGCTCCGATCGTTGAAGCCTCAGAACGTGCGGTTAGCGCCGACGTCTGCTCCCTCCATTTTTGGTCCCAGAAGTTGGCGCAAGTGGGACCGGCAGCTTGCATGTTGCTGTGACAAGGCCATGCATGTCTCAGCCACAGCGTCATGAAACAAGGCTGTGACTTTTGGCAGGAGGATTCAACAACTCCTTGGCGTGTAATGTGCAAGTACAATGCATGAGGACGGCGTCTACTTCGCGATCTGTACATATATCTCCGGTCAGCACTGATCTCTGCCATACCTCATTCTACACGGCGAGATTCGTAATTGTTTGTTTATGGGGACACAGCGCTGATTATAAGGCTGACGGTATTCACTTTCAATAACTTTACAATCAAGGACCTACCTACGCTCCTCTCCACCTGACAACAACACCATATCTCATAACCACGATGTCTGTCGAAGCCTCCACCACACCAGCTGTTGCTGCTGCTCCAGCTCCAGCTGCAGCAACTGAGAACGAACAACCAAAGCTCTCGACGGCAGCAGCTCCCAGCGAGCCCACCAAGACTGAGAGCCCCAAGTCCGCAACCCCTCCCAAGACCTCTCTGGACACGTCCAGCAAGCACTCCGCCGACCCAACCACCGAGTTCACCGGCAACATCGACACCAACAACATCATCCCCTCCCAGGCCGTCCTGAAGGGAATCGAAGACTATCCCGTGCTTGACAAAGATGGCAAGAGCCGGCCCTTCAAGTCCGTCTACACCGGCCCCAACGTCCCCCGCCGCGTCCTCGTAATCTTTGTTCGGCACTTCTTCTGCGGCGTAAGCTCCCCACCGCCCTCTCCCCTCCATCCATCTTTCTCCATCGATCGCCAAAAGCTAACCTCTGCCCCTCCACCAGAACTGCCAGGAATACCTCCGCACCCTCTCCGCCTCCATAACCTCCGACTCCCTCCTCCAACTCCCCATCCCCACCTTCATTGCCGTGATCGGCTGCGGCTCGCCCTCCCTAATCCCCATGTACACGGAGGCGACCTCTTGCCCGTTCCCCATCTACGCCGACCCGACCAAGAAGCTCTACCACGAGCTGGGCATGGTGCGCACCCTCTCGTTAGGTCCGCGCCCGGAGTACCAGCGCAAAAGCATAGCGGCGAACATCCTGCATTCAGTCGTGCAGAGCTTGAAGCAGATCCCCAGCGGGCGCGTGCTCGCCGGCGGGGATTATCAGCAGGTGGGCGGCGAGTTTTTGTTCGAGCCTGTCGGCGACTTGACGAGTCCCGTGATGAGCCCTGGGGAGGAGAGTGGCGGGGAGTTGGACAGGGAGGAGGAGAAAAGGGTTACGTGGTGTCATCGCATGAGGAATACGAGGGATCATGCCGAGGTGCCGGAGTTGAGGGAGGTCCTGGGATTGGATGGGGTGGGCGTGCCCGGCAAGAATGAGAGGAGGTGGAGCAGGGCGGTTAATCAGAGGAAGGGGACGGGGTTGAGTGCCATGAGCGGGTTGAGGGAGAATGAGGAGGGGGTGTTAACGGGGGAGCCGAAGCCGGATGTGCCGACGCCGGTGTTGCCTACTGCGAATTGAGGGGTGGAAGAATAGGTTGGTATGGAAACGTGAGCTGATGTGCTTTATTATCAGATTGTGTGTTTGCAGGGTCAAAATGGGGCGTTAAGCGTCAGCGAGATTGTTTTAAGCACGAAGAAGTGAGGGAGGACGAAAAGCTGGCGGCGAGGGGGTGCGTGGCTGTTCTTTGTATCGATACCCTATTAAGAAGCGCGTAAGAAATCAGTTGTTTTGAGGCTTTATATGAACCTCATGTCTGGGTTTCGCATGCTCGAGAATGGATTACTTTGTCGGGTAAACCAGGGTAAACAAGGTTGAAACATAAGAAAGAATTAGACAGGGGGAGGATGCGTGTGGAAAGCACAAGAAGAGGAAACCATGTCACGGTGGGTGAGATCACAGCAAGACCAAGTAGTAGGTAGTGATTGTTCGGCTCTACACATCCTGACAAGTACCACCCCATCCATCGACTTCCCCATGCTTCCCAACCAACACATCCCCATCCAACCGCGCTAATTCCCCTTCCACCTCCCAAACCTCGTCCACTGCTCCACCAGCCCCCTCAAAACATCCCTGCCCGGCCTATCCAGCTCCTCGCCCAACACCTTCCTCCCCTCCGTGCCCATCGTCTCAAACACGGCCCACAGGCCCTGCTTCACGCGCTCGCGCACCTCGGCGTCCATGCGCACGCCCGCGTCCAGACTCAGCCTCACATACGCGCCCACGACGACCGGCAGATGCGCACCGGCGACGCGCTTCGCCTTCGCGGTCGCCGACACGAGCGGGTTGCTCGACGTGCGCGCCACGGCGGAGGCGGAGGGGTCGGCGATCGTGGTGAGCAGGCGCGCGAACGCGGCGGCGTGGCGGCCGTCGAGGGGGTGAGAGGGCGAGAGCCAGCGCGCCGCGCCGAGGCGGTGCGTTTTGTTGGTGGAGAGCGGCGTGAAGAGAGGGTGCAGGAGGGCGAGCAGCGCTTGGTTGAGCAGGTGCGTGCGTCCGGAGAGCTTGAGGCGGTGGGCGGCGAGGAGGGAGTCAAGGAGCGCGGTGAGGTGGAGGTAGATGGCACCGGGGGCGGAGGGGGGGAGGGAGGGGGAGGAGGGGGAGAGGAGGGTGGTGAGGGCTGTGAGGGTGGTTTCGATGGAGTGTTGGGTTAGGGCGCGGGGTTTTGTGCGCAGGGTCGAGGAGAGGAGTTCGGTGAGGAGGTAGAAGTGCTGGAGGGAGGGGGTGTGGAGGAGATGGTGGGTTAGGGTGAGATAGATTGAGGAGATATTGGGGGTGAGGTCAGAGTCGGAGGAGGTGGTGGTAGCATGGGGGAGATCTGTGCAGGGTTAGTAGGGAGGATAAGGGGTTCGGGAGTGACGGACCTTCGCATGACTCGAGGATATACCGCACGGCAAGCAGCTTGTCCAGACGCTCGAGGCTCTCTGGAAGTATCGCACTCAGGGCCTCCCGTTTCTTCTCGTCATCCATGCCCTTCATCTGTGCCTCGATCTTCTTCTTGGTTGACATCCTTCCGGCCGACGTTGTGACGTCTTCATCGAGGATGTTATACTGCGGGGCTTCTGAAGCTTCAGGGACATGTGCGATGAACAATGTCCGAATCTGCGACGCGAGCCCTGGTATTCTCTCCTCGATATCCTTGGCGCAGAGTACCGCATCGTTGTAGAGGTGTGCCAAGGATCCTGGCTGCACCTCGAAAACAGGCTTCTCCAGAGCTCTGATCGTGCTGTAAAGAGACATTGAGCGGAAATCGTTCTCTTTCTTCAGCTTGGCTGGTTTTTGCAATAGTCTCCGCAGGTTGGTGATGTATGAAGTCTTGAAAGACTCTCTAGCATCCGAGAAGTGCTGCTCTTCTGCAACCCCCATCAACAACTCTTGTTCATCTGTCAAGAACTCCTGAAGTATTTCATCTTTCGAGACCTTCCGGATTCGCTCGACATTGCTGCTCCACCATGAGAAAACAACCTCATTCAGTAATATCAGGCCGCAGCCTAAGATCGACTTGCTGTGTTCTCCGGTCCGATGTAGAGATAAGCTATTGACCATATCAATGATAAATGCATTCGTCTTAGCTTGGCCAATGGTAGCACCGGCATGCCTAATAACGTCAGCGTCGTCGATGATGGGATACTTCTTTCCATTTACCCCAGAATACGCTTGGTATATTCAGCAAAAGCATCGAGAGGAGCCTTAGGCTCGGGGCACGTCTCTGATAATGCCTCACCAAGAATCCACAACTGCTGATAGTCAAGGCCCTTTTGCGGTCAGCAGGATTACAAACATGATAATGACGCCGCTCACCTCATAACGACTCGGCCTTTCCATCATCTTCATCTTCAGACTGATTACTGCAGCGTCAAGAGTGCTCATTCGATACGCCAAGGCTCGGGTGTCATTGAGAGATGGTTCAGGGGCCGCAGGCGGCCAGGCTTTCACGATCCGCTCTCTAGTGTTCCTCGAGAATACTTCTATAGGCAAACTGTTCAAGCATTCAATGGCGAAGCCGTTACAGGATGTCCATTTTTCGATAGGATTGTCATGGTGGGTCCCATTCTGTATCAGTATGTCGATTATTTGTTCTAAGACAGAAACCATCAGTTCGGAGCTTTTTCCAGTATATGCTGTGGCGAAAGCACTTACGGATCAATTTTTGGTCATTTAGAACATCATCGTTCTTTAACATGGCCTTCCAGAAACCTGGAAGCAGGCTGTGATTCGCCCGGATCCAGGCATTCGGACTGTACTTGGAGCTATAAGGGGTGGTTGTCGACGCGAGCCACATTAGTGAATGGAGCACTGATTCCTTGACGTCTGGTCCAGGAGCGAAGATCCTATCAAGGGATTAGCTTAATTCCATCCAGTTTTATTAAGACGATACATACTCCATAGTTTTGGGATAATCGACAAGGAAAGTTTTGGTGTATGCACAGAGAAGCGTGGGAGTTTGTAGATGCAGTGCCATAGCCCGTCCTTCTGGTACTTCTGACTCCAAGTGCTCGTCTTTGAACCACTGCATTGCAAGAGGGATAACTAATCTGCTAAACTTCTTTTCCATTCCAGTTCCAAGAGCTTTGCCCACGGCAGTACCACGAGCACTGGTATAAATTGAGGCTGCGCACTTAAACGCTTCAAGATGAGACAGGGATTGCCAGAAGTTTAATTTCTCCACGGGAGGCGGAAAAACTTGAAGGTCAATCAACATAGTTTTGAACTGCTCTTCCGTGCTGATATCGAACGCATGCGTGAGAACTCGCCATCTTCGATGGTCATAGCGTGTCGGGGACAACTTATCCCGCAGAGACTTGGCTAATTCAAACAAGTTCAAACCTATGGCATCGACAAATTCTTCACGAGTCAAAGCCCCAGTGACAGCGTCAGCGATCACCATCGCAGGGCCATCGGCTTTCTCTTGAATCCACTCTGAAATAGTCTTTGTTTGCTCAGGAGTTAAGGATGCTTCCATGACTTCCTTCAACTTTGCCGCCAGGGCATCGTCTTCCCAAGGGCAAAGAAAATTCATCTTGTCATTTGGACGGCCATCGACAAGGACATTGAACTCCACAAGCTGATCATACCAGCGATGAATAAACCCAGTCAGATCTCTGGCCTTTGCAAAATCGCCCATGAGTGGCACAATTATTTCGTCGACATATACATCCGCCAAATTTAGCCACTCTGGCTTCGCCGAGAGGTTGGTGATACGAGAAAATAGCTCTTGAAGTAAATCCTTATCCGCGTTTGCGATGGTGAAGACCTGGCCATTCAACTTGAGAATGGTAGCAATGATGTGGCTATCTGTCTCATCGCTGTGGAAACCACATTGGGAAGTAATGGATCGTAGAAGCTCTAGATCAACCAAGATTTTGTGCTCCAAACACATTTCCAACATTTTAGTGATGGCTTGATTTTTGACTTTCCATGGCTCCTCTGGAATGGCGTCCTTGATGACGCAGAAGACAGCTTGCAGCCAGTTGGCATCCTGCTGGCGACTACGATGTGTATTGCTGGGCTGTAAGCTGCGAATCGCATTGTCGAAAATTATGGGTGCAAATTCCGGCTTCGCAGCGATAGCATCATTGACGAAAGATGCGAATATATCTGTAGTCTTGGAACCTGTATGGGCAGTCTTCGCTGGAAGAATGATGCTACGACTCAATAATTGCTCAAGCTCCGATCGCCATTGTGGTAAGATCTCAGCCGATAAAAGCAATTTAAGCAACGGCTGCAAACAATACTTTGAGAAAAGAAGGCTGTCGTCGGCGCTGTCCATCCGTGAGTTCCAGATCTCGATGACAGGAGTCAACCATGAAGCGCGCTGAGAGTCATCGCCCCTATTTTCGGTGGAGCCACACACCGCGAGCCAGGATCCAAGTACTTTTGCCGATTCCTCAGGACTAGTCCTCAAAACAGATTTCATATACTCCGCTGCGAATGCTTTACCCCTTTCATGACCCTCTGTGTCCTCTGTGTGTTTTGTCAGGCGCACCACACAGTCCAAGGCTTCGTATATCGTCTCCGCTATGTCGTAAGTCTCTGCATTCGACACTTCTTCCGTAACAAGTTCTCCTGATCTCCTCCTCTTCTTGGAGCTCTTTGACTTGGCCTTCTTGGAGTTCTCCTTCAAGGAATCGCTGGAATTCGAAACTGAACTCCTCGCGCTCTCATCGGCTTTTGTCCGTGCCGCAACAGCTTCCTCAATAGCCTGCCTCAGCACCACCAAAAATCTCCTCTCCTTGAGTGATCGCGCCGCATTCGGCAGTGGGATCCTCTCAACCAGACACCTGAACAACCTCCAAGCCTGCGGCGACTGTCTCGCATCCGCGGATTGTAATTTCTTCAACAGCCATCGCAACACCCATTCCTCTCGCCCGTGAAAATTGCTCGCTGGCTGCTGCTGAGCATCAGGCGTCGGGATTGCGGTCTGAAGGAAATCGAGCCATTCGATGCCAGCGAATTGGCCAGCTTGCTCGAGCTGTTCGTTGATGGGCGCATCAGCCTTCTCGAGCTCGGTGAGCCTTTCTTGCGCGACCTTGGCCTTCCAGAACATGTCAGCAACACACACGCATATACTCGTCAGGGTTTCCACATACCATTATTATGTTATCCGGAGTCAGAGCCGCAGAAAACCGAGACTTCGACGCGAGCCTCTATGTGATGCTATGAAGCGAAATATTTTGGACTGAAATCGGCAGAATAGCAGAGTCCTCACCGCCCCCCTTTCCGAGACTAGTCAGGGCCCCACTCGACTCGGAGAGTTTGAAACAACGTGAGGCACGTGACCAGCCTTATCATGGAAGCATCCAAACGTTCCTCCCGCTCACTGCAGTTTTCAACCTCAGAGCGCATTACATAAGCACATGCTTGGAAAATCTTCGAAGCCTCATAACTACATCAAAAGTTAGTTAATTGTTTCCATTCTAATTTGTAAGTAGGGAGTAGACTATAATCTATAACTGTTAAATAGAAAGGTTTTTACAAAAATGTGTTGTTAAAGTAGAGTCTAGCAAAGAATCAATTAAGGGGTGGAAGCTCTAGTGTCTTGGGGGGGTGGGCTGTGGCAGAGTGGGAGTGGCAGAGCAGAGTAGCTGTAACGCTGGCTCACCGCGCATCACGTTAAAGCGGCCTAATTGACCGCTAGATGATTTCCAGGAGATAGCATAGCGATAGAACCAATTTGGCGGTGATGACATTAGGATCCCCCACGTCAGAAGCTGTGTCAGAAGCTCTGCAGCCCCGGCCCCGCTGTGCCCTGGTACAGCTGGTAGTACCGCTGGTAGTACCGCTGTAGTACTGTAGTACCGCTGGTAGTCTGGTCGAACCACATTTTTTTTCCTTTTCCCTCTCTTTCCCCAATACGAAGCAATGACATACATACATACATACGGATACCTGCATACGAGGTATCAATCATATCAACCGTACCAGCCATAACAACTATAACAACCCTAACAACCATAGCAACCTAGGGAGAGACAACAATGCCTCTGCCTCCCCGCTCCAAATAACTTATAAGAATAAGATATGGCCTGCACGTCCATGTCATGTCCACCGCCGCCGCTGCCGCCGCAACACGTCTGCACGACATTATTCCCTATCAATTAAAGTCCCTGGACTATACGCAGTAGAGGAAGGAAGGAAGGAAGGAAGGAAGGAAGAACGGGCATCATCTTCACAGTCTCCACATTCTTCACATTCTTCGTATTCTTCACATTCCTCATATTCCTCACATTCTCCACACTCTCTTCCAAGCAATCACTCCCGAAGGACAGCACATCATCGCCCAGCACCATTGGGTACCTCCTGTGTGTGTGAGTGTGAGTGTGAGTGTGAGTGCGAGTGCGAGTGGGCAAGTGTGAGCAAGTGTGACGCTCACCTCTTTACTTCGTACAAAGAGCAGCAGCAGCAGCAGCAGCAGCACCAGCACCTCCACCAGCACCAGCAGCAGGCCAAACAACGACAATCCCTCCCCTGCCAGCCTTGGGGATACACCACGGTTCTGCCTATATAAAGCTCTGTCAGCTCATCAGGTCGACATCTTCCAATTCCAGCCTTGTGCAGAATTCTAGCGTTGGTAGCGTTGCATAGGATTGCGATATACATATACACACGATTGTATACCCACCCTGTCGACACGACATACAACGACATACAACGACATACAACGACATACTACGACATACTTACTACATACGACATACTTACTACATACGACATACTGCATACTACATACTACATACTACGACATACTGCATACTGCTGCAGGAGTCCCCCGCATCCGCATCTCTCACCTCTCACCTCTCACCTCTCATCTCTCAGCTCACAACACTGGCTACAGAGTACCTATACGGACTGCACCTGCACCTACACCTACACATACACCTACACGCAGAGCCTTGCTGCATATAAGACTACCCACATACCTTAGTCTATGCTCTTGCCCACCTGACCAGGCTGACATATCTATCCCTCGCTGCCTTGTCTGCAAGACACTGCAAGATACCTGCAAGACACGACTCCAAGACGGCCAGCTGCCCCGCCAAGCAAACAGCAGCAGCAACAACAACGACAAGGCTGTTAAGGGTTAAGGATCACGATCCACGCCGCAAATCCACAAGTCCGCAAATCCGCAGATCTACGCCTTGCCCGCGTGAGGACCCAGGACCCAGGACCCCACGTCTCCTCTTCCGCCCCGTCCCATTCATCCCTGTCCAAATAGGCATGCACCTGGAGAATCAAATATGAAGACAATTAAAGATACTCGCTCTTGCTCCTTGTAGCCTGTCACGACACACTGTCGAGTGTCAACTGCCGACTACCATCCCACTGCTGGGCTGTGCAACCTCTGATGGCCTCCTTATAACGATATATCCAACACCCGTCCCTCACATACGCTCACCAATCCTCGATCATACCGATACAGCTTCATCCTTCCTCTATCTCTGCCATTACCGACCCCAATGGCTTATCAGTCAACCGTACCCACGCCGCCTTCACGGCGCGTGAAGCCCTCCCAGGTCCAGACGAACTTTCTCCCTACTATACCAGCTACTTCAGTTCCGACTTCTGCTGTCAGTGCTTCATCTGTAGCCTCAAGCTCCCAGCAGCCGTCTCCTATACTGTCTCCTTCATTGTCCCCTCAGACGCGAGCTACCACGAGCAACAGCTCCATCCAAGGTTCCCTAGAAGGCCTAAGGAGCCGAGATGCCGATCTACCACTACCGCCCTTGGAGCTACCAGAATCAATTGTATCCAGGAAGTCCAGCCAAAGCGCCATGAGCGAGGCTGTCACAATGAGCAAACAGCCTGGCATCATCCGTCGGCTGTCAAACAAAGCTTCCAAGTTTGCTGGACGTCGGCGGCAATCATCGACCGTTGCAAACAGCCGTGATCATAGCTCGGGACCAGTCATAATGCGAAGGCGCAGTGATAGTACCAGTACTGCGCCAGAGCTGCGGCCTGCCCTGTTGACTGAGTCTGATGATGAGAATGGAGACGAGACTCGAGAAGATGCTAATCTTGTCATATTTCCTGAGGGTTCCCGAGACCTTTATAATGGCACTGCCAATGGCTCTCTTGCGGGACTACCCACCAACAACATCAGTGCTGGACCAGTCATACCAGCAGTTCTTCTTCAAGGTACCACAATGCTGAAAGTATCACGAAAGAAGAAGAAGCTTCTCACTTTCACTCTTGATATTGAGGCTGCGAAGGTGTCATGGGATAAAAATCGACCGTCGAAGACATTCTATATTGATGACATCAAAGAAATTCGCTCAGGGGCAGACGCACGGAATTATCGCTTAGAGTTTGGTGTGCCAGCTGTTGACGAACGCCGCTTTTTCTCGATCCTGTATGCCATACCCGACAAATCAAAGGGCAGATCGCAGAAGTTGATGCACTTGATTGCCGGCGATGATAGGACATATGAATTATGGACGACTACCCTCGATGCTATATCAAAGCATCGGCATGAATTGATGGCATCGCTTTCTTCATTCAATGACAAGGCAGTCAGAGCATATTGGCGCCGTGAGATGAACAAGATCTTCGGCGACAGGCCGCATTCCGAAGACGAAGAATTGATCGACTTAGTTGGCGTTGAGCGTCTTTGCCGAAGCTTACATATTCACGGTGTCCAAAACGAACTTCGCTCGAAATTTATTCAAGCCGATGTCTCCAAAACTGGTTTTCTCACCTATGGACAATTTCAGGGATTTATCAATCTGATGAAGAGACGGGAAGATGTCCGAGCAATCTATGAGCAACTTGCCTTTCACTCGCCAAAGGGGATCTCGCTTGACAGATTTCTCCAATTTCTGAGGGAAATTCAAGGCGAGGATGTCGAAAATAATCGTACACAGTGGGAGATGGTGTTTGCAAAATTTGTTCGACGCTCAAAGACCAAGGAGCAGGCTCAACAAGACATTAGAGATGGCGAGGTTCCTTTCATGAACGAGTCCGCCCTAGGAAGCTATTTAACCTCAACATATAACGTTCCGGTGCAGGATGTTCCGCCAACCTTCACACTTGATCGGCCAATTCATGAGTACTACATCTCAAGTTCACACAATACCTATCTTCTGGGAAGGCAAGTAGCAGGACAGTCAAGTGTCGAGGCTTACATTTCAGCACTCTTGAAGGGCTGTCGATGCGTCGAAGTCGATTGCTGGGACGGAAATGATGGACCTGTAGTCATGCATGGGAGGACCCTGACCAGCCAAGTCTCGTTCGCTGATGTCATGACGTCAATCAGCAAATATGCCTTTGTGAAATCCCAGTTTCCACTGGTGATTTCTCTCGAAGTCCATTGCAGTCGACAACAACAAGCCATGATGGCCGATATTATCAAAGCTACATGTGGATCCAAGCTGGTAACAGAACCAGTCGACCCAAATGTTCAGGAGCTACCCAGCCCTTCTCAGTTGATGAATCGCATTCTCATCAAGGTCAAAATGCCTCGTGACGATGAGCCAGGCACTCCTGAGCCATCCGTTGGACGAAGACGTGGAGCCAGTGTCAATTCTCCTTATATCAGACCAGTAGTTCTTGATAATACAACTATTTCCAACGGCTCCCAACTACAAAGTCCGCCAATGAGTCCACGTCAACGGCCAACCATGGGCGTAAGTGGGGCCCAAAGCACTCAAAGGAGGATTCCTCAAGCTGGCGAGAGTCAAGACAGCCTGAGTGGTAGCACTAGCGACAGCGAAGGTATGACCGATGAGGGTCTAGAAAAGAGAAGACAGAGCAACATTGCCAAAGTCCTTGGCGAACTTGGCGTCTACACAGCAGGCGTCAAGTTTCAGGGATTTGATACGCCGGAGAGTAAGACATACAACCATATCTATTCCTTCATGGAGTCGACATTTGCAAAGAATAGCAAGACACCGGATACCAAGCGTGCACTCGTTAGACATAACATGCGCTACATGATGCGCGTCTATCCAAATGGCTGGCGAGTGGCTTCTACCAACTTTGACCCCCTCGCATACTGGCGTCGCGGAGTGCAGATGGCGGCTTTGAATTGGCAGACGTATGATCTGGGCATGCAAATCAACGATGCCATGTTTGCTGGTGGCACCGATACATCAGGCTATGTTCTAAAACCTACCGGACTCCGCGAGATAACCATGCTTCAAAATGTCCCCGAGGCTGCTGGTGCTGGTCACACCAAAAGAGAGCGAAAATTCGTCAAGTTCAGCATTGATGTGATCTCAGCCCAGCAGCTCATGCGGCCTAAGAATCTGCCAGCGAGCAGAACTGTCGATCCGTATGTTGAGGTTGAAGTTTACCATGCTGATGACAAGACGAAAAACTTAAAGGGAGTCGTTGGAGAGGGTGGCCATGACGCCACTGGCCGTGATGGTTCCTCTGGGTTAGGAGCACCACGCCGGCTACGCACCCAAATCGTAGCTGAGAACGGCTTCAACCCTGTCTTCGGAAAAAGATTCAAATTCGACTTGACCACAAAATACCCCGATCTCGTCTTCGTCCGCTGGACCGTGCGAACATCGCGCGATGGCCACAGCTATGACGACCGAATCCCGCCCTTGGCGGTGTACACAGCCAAGCTCAGCAGTCTCAAGCAAGGCTATCGGACATTGCCACTGATGGACTCCAACGGCGACCAATTCCTCTTTTCGACTTTGTTCTGCAGGATCAAGGTCAAGGAAGCCACAAGCATCTACGTCGACGGTCCGACCGAGAGCGTCAACAAGCTCAAGAGCATCGGCAGGTCCATCTTCCCACGCATCCAGACTATCCAAGCCTCGCCAAAATCGTCGGTGGATAATGTCCACCACCCCTCACCGTAACACACACATCACGACTCACCAACAACACACAACTGTCCGTTTTAACGATGTACAACACCTCTTTTCTCTTACGTTCGGAACTCATCGTCGCATTTGCATAGATACGAAATCATGACCAGCATATAAACCACCACACTGTCGCTTTTTTACTGCCATACATAATACCCCCTCCGATTTTGGATTTTCTGGCGTTCTTCCGACTTTTCGCGATTCCTCTTTTGTTTTTTTTTGGGGCGGGGGGGGGGAGGAAGGGACAAGAGCACCGGCGCGTATTATGGGTATTCGGAGACTGGGAAAAGTGGCTCGCGCTGCGATTTTTGCATTTTGCTATCTACCGCACTCGACGTGCCTGACTGTTTTTGTTTTCCTTTATTTTCTTTTTCTTGCGTTTTCCTCCCTCTGTATGTGACTCGCAGACCTTGTATCGCTGGACGAGCAGGTCGGAGTAGTGGCAGAGAGGGCTTGGGTTGTTTGGTTGTTTTTCAGTCACTGCTCCATTTTTTGTTTCTTTGGGTTGGGAGGCATGGGACGGGAAGGAGTGGGATGCGGGTTTTGATAATGCTATTAGAAGGGCAGTGGTGGCGGAGCACATCGGGCATTCACTGTTGGGTTTGGGGTCTACGATCGTCCTTTTGGGGCGAGGACTTGATCGATCAGTCTCTTGTGTGCATTTTTTCGTGATGGGGATGGGCATTGGGATTTTGGCGGGGGATGTTAGCCGTGTCAGTGTGGGAGATGGAGAATGGGCTTTGATGAATGATATTCTGTCAACCCGCTCTGCTGATTTGGACCTGGCTTTGCCTTGCCTTGCCTTGTGATAATGCTCTGCGAAGTGTCTTAATGCTGTGAGTGAGATGTCTCATGTTCTGTTTATATTTCCACATCTCTCTCGTCATGTCTCAATCTCAGATCTGGACGTCAAGATTTGCAGTACTTCAGAGGCTGTTTGAATTCCTTCGAATGTCCGGTGTTGCCCAACTGCTTATTGTTCATTCTGCATAGTAGTTGCTATCCAGGGCGGATACCATTCTATTCAGAAGGCCTCTAAATAGTTTGAACATTATTTGAGAATTACGCATCGTATTCCGAATAGCCAAGGCCTGCTAAGGATTACTAGAAATACTCGCGAAGACTCTCGAAGTTCCTAAATTAGACAGAGAGGGAAGGGCGACCTTCATAGCAAACATGTGATGGTCATATGGTCTAGTACTTTCCAGCTACTAGAAGAAAGTACTTTACTCGACCCTCTTGATGTTGGAAAACAGCCGTGCCAACCCCTCCCACCCCCCCTCTTCTTCGCCCCACAAACGCCGCCGCCCTTCTCCAACTCCCAAACCCTCAAAACAAACACCCCGCTACTCCCCACTAGACACACACCAGCTCAACCTCAACAGCGGACATCCGATGATCCTGACAGTATAGTGCTTGCACGACCCATTCGCCACCATGAGCCTGACGCTGCCCATGTGCAGCATGGCCAGCGCCATGAAGAGCAGCAAGACCGCGGCGCCGGCGAGGAGCGTGAGGCGCGCCTGGCTCAGGATGTGGATCCAGAGGGGCGTCGCGGGCCGGGTTGAGACGGACGCGGTGGCGGTGGCTGTGGCGCTGCTGGTCGGGCGGGAGGTGCAGCAGGTGCAGGCTTGGGAGGCGGAGGAGGGGGAGGTGGTGGTGCTGCTGGGAGAAGGAGGCGTGATGGCACTGGCGGGCAGGGTGGTTGAGCTGTCGGAGGAGGAGGAGGAGGAGTTGAAGGAGTCGGAGAGGGAGGAGTAGGCGTAGTCTGAGTCGTCGGCGTCGGAGGAGTCTAGGGGATGCTCGGGGAGGAGAGAGAGGGTCTCGAGGGATGCGGTTGGTTCGGTTGGGGGAGGCGTGGTGTCGAGAGGCTCCTTTTCGAGAGATGCGGGCATGTTTGGAGAGGGAAATGAAGGAAGAGATGGATTGGATTGATGGATTGGATTGAGAGGAGAGAAGAGAGGACAAGAGAATGGTTCTGGCAGAAAGAAACACAAACGTGGAGACTAGAAAAGGAAGGTAAGGTACGAACTGTAAGCTGTTTGTCCATTCCTGTTAAATTCGACTTGTGAACTCTATCTCGAGACGCCTGAACCTTTTTCTCCAATCCCCAGTGTCCAACCAAACACTATTTGTATCTATGTCTCCCGAACACCTCCTTGGCGCAAATACTATTTGGCTAGAGAAGAGAGTTCTAAGTATCCAGCGAGTATTTGCTAAACTCAAATACAACTCAAGGCTTTGGAAAGAGCCTACATACCTAAGTAGGAAATAGCTTACATTTAAGGGGAATGCTCATGTGATATCTTCCTCGCGTGTATTGGAATATCTCATCTGCAGGTAGGTAGATTGCCGAGGACTTCAGTACTATGATACCGTAATAGACAAAGACAGAAGGGAACTGCAAAATATATGCAAAAGGAAAGTACGAACCGTAAGCTGTCCTGGTCCATTCGTGCTAGATCTTCGCCTGCGAACTCCGGAAAAAAAAGCACATGGCAATGCTCAAGCAGAAACCTCTTAGCATGTGCAATTCGACAGCAGACTTCCTCCATCAACATATCTCTCCACAACCCCGTCACCACCCCAGCCCTCCTCCGCACCACAACCACTTGCCCAAGCCGTCACACTTACCACCATCATCTCTCTCGCCCCGACCCTCCAAACCCCTCACGCCAACCCCCAACGCAAAGCCGCGCCCCTCTGCAGAGACACGGTCCTTGTATGAGGTCAGAGGCATTGCATTGCATGGAGGTGGATCTCGCTGATGGCGCGGGCGTCCAGCTCGCGGTCTCCGGATGGAGATGGAGATGCAGGGGCAGGCTGGTCGATGTGACAGAGATAGATGCAGATGCTGGTTTCCTCGAGTGCGATCATCTCGGGAGATGAATGCAGCTTCGTGCTTGCCTGTGTTTGCGGGAGCGAGCAGACGAGGCGGCTGCGGTTGTCTTGGTTCTCGCCACGATGAGGTTCTGCGGAGGAGGTAGAGAGGGCGGTTTGGGTTCCCGCAGAAGGGGTGTGGAAGGAGATGGATCTTATGAGGATGAGGAGCTTTTAACCTTTGGGGCTGGGTGCGGTTTAGACGCCGTTGGGTTTGATACTGGGGCAATCAATGTTAGTATCCCACAAGAGGTGGATGCCACCGATAACTGTACATACAAAAGCGAAACACGAGGCAAAAGAAAGGACAAAAACATACAACAGCAGGTATTCGCTGGTGGTCACCCACCCAACTACTAATCTGCCGATCTGAAGCTTATGTATGGCAGAGCGGACGGGATGCCCAGTTCTCTTCAGTCTGTGGTCGTA